>OLPV01000375.1_pt1 | contig 40231 bp, 32 predicted proteins | sample 1671961 | NCBI WGS metagenome assembly OLPV01 (sample SAMEA3136630, study PRJEB25190) | human gut metagenome | biome: human gut; feature: human-associated habitat; material: faeces | place: Austria | collected 2013 | reverse complement strand
CGGAGCGTTCTTGTGCGGCCGCGCGGCCGATTGGCGTGAAAAGCTGCGCGACGAAAAGCTTGCAGCGACGCCCGCGGCCATTCGCGCTTGCGCGCCGGTGCTGCGCAAGGTTGCCGATCAGGGCAACGTGTGCGTGTTCGGCAACGAGGACATCATCCGCGCCGCAAAGCAGCCGCTGGAAGTGACGAAGCTGTTCTAGGCCGATTCGGGTTGAAACCTGCTAAATGCTCGTAGCGTTTAACAGATTTTTCTTTGTGGAAAGCGGCGGTTGCACGGTTTTGCTTGCAGGATGGCAGGAAACGCCGCTAGGGGGCCTCGCTGCATGGCTTCAGCGTGGCGTTCGGGGCCCCATTGGCGGCTTTCCTGTCGCTTTTGGCGCTTCGCCGCTCCTTTTCGAGCTTTTTCTGCGACTTCGAGATGCTTCGAGAGGCCCCATAGTCGCGTTTTCCGCCAGCCAGGGAAGAAAACGCTGCAGTGAGGCCCCCTAGCGGCGTTTTCTGCCGCGGAATTGCTGCTCGCTCGGGTCGATTTGGCGTGATTGCTTTCGGCTGGGTCTTTGGCGCATCCGAAAGCGTTTGGACCCCGAGCCGATTGGCGTTTGCGTTGGTCTCGCGTTTGGGACCGCCTTTCGCTTGGGGACAGCCTCCTGACCCTCTTTGTCTTACGCTTGAGGGCAATTTCCTGATTCGTTTTGTCTTTTGTTTGGTTTGCCTCTCGTTTTGAGTTCGGCTGCGTCTTCCTCTCGCAAACCTGCTGAATGCTCGTAGCGTTTAGCAGGTTTTTCTTTATGAGGAGGCGGCGGTTCTCGATTTTGCTCGGAGGGTGGAGAAGCTGCCAACAGGCGCGAACCACCACTCCGGGGCCGCGGGTCGTTGCCTTGGTGAGTGCGAAATGCCACCTTTGTGTGCGTGGGCCATCGTGCTCTAAGGCGTTTTTATGCAGGTTCGTCGCAAATACCTGCGGTTTTCTTGTGCGCGTGCATGGAGTGCGCTAAACTATCGCGTCGGTATTTTCCCCGAGGCGCGTCGCGCCTCTTGATAGCAAGAAAGAGGCGATCATGTCAGGTCACTCTAAGTGGGCAACCACGAAGCACCGCAAAGCTGCCCAGGACGCCAAGCGTTCGGCCCTGTTCAGCAAGCTTTCCCGTAACATCACCGTGGCGGCGAAAGAGGGTGGCGACCCCAACCCCGACAACAACGCCTCTTTGGCGGCTGCTATTGAAAAGGCCAAGGGCTACTCGCTGCCTAAGGACAAAATCAAGACGGCTATCGATAAGGCGTTCGGCACCGGCAAAGATGCCGCCAACTACGAAACGCTTACCTACGAAGGCTACGGCCCGGCTGGCGTCGCTATTTACTGCGAGGCCCTGACCGACAACCGCAACCGCACCGCTGCCGATGTTGGAGCTGCGTTCCGTCATGCCAACGGCTCGCTGGGCACTCCCGGCTGCGTCGGCTTCCAGTTCGAGCGCAAGGGCCAGATCATGGTCGAGAAGATCATTCCTTCCACCGAGAAGAAGGTCGCCGATAAGCAGAACGCTGTTGACGAGGACGAGTTCATGCTCGCTGTCGCCGAAGCTGGCGGATCCGATTACGAAGACGCCGGTGACGAGTGGATCGTCTACACCGCTCCGAACGACCTCATGGCCGTGAAGAATGCTCTCGAGGCTCAGGATATCGAAGTGAAGGGCGCCGAGCTCACGATGATCCCGACCACTCCGACTGAGGTTGACCCGAAGGACGCCGCGAAGGTTATGCGCCTGGTCGACAAGCTCGAGGAGCTCGAAGACCTCCAGAACGTGTACCACTCCATGGATATGACTGACGAAGTCATCGCTGCCCTGGAGCAGGAGGACTAGGCTTTAAGGCCCACTCTAGCTCGCCGAAAGGCGTCGCGCGATATGCAATTGCAAGGCCCGCTCGCAAGAGCGGGCCTTTTTGTGTTTTCGGGAGCTGTTGCGGTTGAAAATGAGCACCTTGCGCGGTCGACGCGTGGTGTCTGCGTTATTTCACGCTCGTGAGGCGTCCCTGGTAGCCGCAAAGAATGCGCGCGTTGCCATTGGCAATGGCGAGGCCTTCCTCAAGCGCCGCCCGCGGAAGGTCGTAGTCGTTATTGTTTTGCGAGATGTGCATGGCGACGACGGTTTCGGGCGTGCGCAGGCCGGCTGCGCGCGATTCGGTGATGAGGGTTGCGAGCTCATCGGTAGCCTGTGGGTTTGAGAGGTGGCCGAGCTCCGAGGCGATTCGCTTCTTAATAATGTAAGGGTAATCGCCGTTTTTCAGCATGCGCTCGTCATGATTGCTCTCGAGCGCCAAAATGCGCACGTCGCGTAAAGCCGCGTGCGCGGCGCTCGTCACGATGCCCGAATCGGTTATGTATCCCAGCGCGTCGCCGTCGGGCGACTCGACGCGAAAGCCGAATGAAGCGGCGGCATCGTGGCTGGTGGCGAAGGGGAGCACGCGTAAGCCGGCGGCGCACACGACGTGCTTATCGCAGACGGAAGCCTTATTGCGGCCCTCGCTCGCATTTTCGTCTTGGGAAAGCGTAAGTGCTGTGCCAAGCGTCGCCGTTTCGAAATCGCCTGCAATCTTCTGCAGCGTTGAGCTGTTGTCGACGCAAGCGCGATTCACGTATACCATTGGCGCGCAACCGAGTTTTGCCAGGCCACGCAGCACCACGCCCAGGCCTTTGGTGTGGTCCCCGTGCTCGTGGGTGATGAATACGGCTTCGAGTCGCGTGGGGTCGAAGCCCGCTTCGTCGCAGCGTTCGAGGAAATCGCGCTTGCAAATTCCGCAGTCAATAAGCACGCCCGCGCCCGTCGCGGCGTTTTCGACGATGGCGGCATTGCCTTTGCTGCCGCTTGCGAGCACATGTAGTTTCAGCATAAGAATCTTCCTGTTGTGGCGCGTGATCGCGCCCTTCTTTTCCGGCGCACAAGTATAGGCGAAATGTCTTGGCTCCCGTGTGCAATTTGAAAGCGAAGCGTCGGTATGCCGCCCTCGCAAAATTTACATGCCCTCTTACGACAAGGCACCGATGACCTTGTCTTGGTCGTAAGAAAGGGTGCGACATGACGAGCGAAAAGAAAAACGCCATTGGACAAATGGGGTGTTGCTGTTCAAGCGTTGAACAGGTTAGCTGGAAGAAAGGAGGGCAGGGAATGCGCGACGAAGTGGCAGACGGCTGGAAGATTTCCCAGGTGGAAGCGCTGGTTGGGTTGCCGCGCCGCGACATTCAACGTGCGTGCTATGAAGGTGCGGGCGGGCTCGGCATCGTGAAGCCGCGCAATACCACGTGGGGTTGGCGCGTGTATGAGGTTCCCGATGTGGCGAAGCTCTTCTTACTGGCGCAGGGGCGCAGGCAGGGCAAGACGCTCGATGAGGTTCGCGACGAACTCGTGTCTTGTGAAGGAGCGCGCGACGTGTTGCGCAAGCTTGTGCGATGCGAGCAGGCCGCCCGCGAGGCCTGCGATGCCCATGCGGGTGCAAGCATGTCGGCTCGCGCGTTGCGATGTGCAATCGAGCAGGGGGACGTAACGGTATTTGCGGGGCTTATCGATGCGTCGTTCGCGGAAGATGCGCGTGCATTTTGCGATGCGCATGCGGCGCTCGGGCTTGCTGCCGAGGGGCTTCTGTCGAAGCTTTTCGCGGATCTCGCCCGCGTTCGCGCGTGCGGTCAAGCTCCGGGTTCGAATGAGGCGAAGGAGATTTGCGCAGCTTCAGTGCATGCGGTTTCCGAGCGGTGTGCGCTGCGTGCTACCGATGCGGCCGAGCTGCTTGCTCGGGCGATGAATGCGTCTGGTATGGGGCTTACGTGCGAGTTGTGGCTTGGTCCTGCGACATGGACGTATGCGAATGCAGCGCTTGAGGCTTCGCAACTGGATGCGCAGCGCGCGGGCGCGACCGAAGAGGAATGTCACGTAAAGCCTTTGGGCGATGCGAAAGAGCAGTCGGCTGTTTAAGCGACTAATCAAGGGAAGGATTTGAAAATGATGAAACCAATGAGCATGACGGCATGCGCGGTGGCGTTTGCCGCGGCTGTGGCGCTCGCCGGATGCTCGGATGGCGCGGGGTCTGCGGCTGGCTCCGCCGGCGATGCGGGTGCGCCTTCGGCATCGCAGCAAGCCGCTGAGGCGGTGCAAATCAAACAATCGCCCGACAAATATACCTGGTACGTGAAAAACTACGTCGGCATGAACGCAGGCAACGCCGGCTACACTGGGCTCGATACCAATCGCTACGACCGTTACGGCGCTGGTGCGCTGCGGCTCGTGTTCGTTGCGGGCGATGGTACGTTTGTCGATCCCGAAAATGAAGATCAGCTGAAGGAATACGTGGTTATCGGGCAGAACCTCGAGCCGAACACTGAAGTCGTATACACCTTCCAAAAAGACGATGACGGCAAAGAATACGACAATCTGGTTTCGACGAAGTCGCATGAGGAAATCGTGCTTGCCGTGAAGCGCGTTGGTTCGTCGGGTGATACTGTTGACATGACCGCGATTCAGGCTTCGCCCGACAAATACACGCGCATGGTGCGTGACTACGTTGGACGCAATTTGGCGGAATGCGGCTATTTGGCGCTCGGCGGGTATTTGGCCGATTCCTATGGCGCGGGGTCGGTGAAGATCAATCCCATTGCCGATGATGGGTCGTATATCGACTTGTCCGATTCCGAAACGTATAAAGACGTGCTTTCCCAATACAAGGTGACATCTCAAAGCGTTGCGCCTAATACGGCGATGACTATGACGTTCATGCTCGATAGTGATGGCAACGAGTACGAAAACCTCGTTTCCACGAAGAGTCTTGATTCGATTGACCTGCAGGTGACGAAAATCGGTTAACAGGTGGTTGGGGCGAAAGGGCGCGAGTTGATATTTGAACATCGCGCCCTCGCCGCGATTTCTGGGTGCTAGGCGACGGAGAAATGGATGGCGACCCTAGAAATCGATGAGGTCGGCCACCTTTACGCCGAGGCTGTCGGCGATGCGGCATAAAAGGTCGAGCCCAATGCTTACGGAACCGTCTTCGATGTGCCATATGTGCGTTTGATTTGAGCCGGCCATCAAGGCAAGCTTGCGCTGGGAGAGGCCTTACCTCTCCCGTTCACGCCTAATTGCGGCGCCGAGCAATCTTTTGCGTTCGCTTGAATCCATGCGGCCATGGTATGGGGTAAAATTGAATAGGCGATATGCTATAGCAAGTCAAAAAACGAATGGGCAGATGACGCGCACAGTGGCGGCTTCTGCCCATTTGCGTTGAAGGAGGCATGGGAAATGGGATTCAATCCGTTCGAGCAAATTGGCTCCGCTGCGGCCGATGCGGGAAAATTCCTGCAAGATAGGGGCAACGACATTGCAAAGGTGGCTTCGGAAGGTGCGAATGCTGTCGCAAAGGGGGCAGCTGAAGGTGTTGACGCCGTTGCGAAAGCTGCCAGCGAAGGTGCGGAAGCCGCCGCGAAGGCAGCCACTAGCGGAGCGAATCAGGTTGCTGAGGCGGCGGCCTCGATTGGCAAGGCACCAATCTGGCACCAAGCAAACCATGCAATTACCGAAGACGATGACGATTTTGCTGCCGTCTTTGTGGATTCCTCTTTTGATGAGCTTAAGGACAAAAGCGAAGAGCAGCAGGCCGAAGCCCAAAAATTCCTTATCGACTTTATGAAGAAAATCATTCGTCTTAAGGGTGTGAAAATCGACAGGGTTCATTTCCTGCGCTCTGAACTGAGGAAGAAAGGTGTCAGTAGCTTCGATGCCGACCTTGCGGTGGGCACAACTCCCGTGACTGCCGGTATTAGTGAAAGCATTATCGAAAACGTGGCCAAGGAAGTTATCGATTTTGAGACGAAAAAATCGACAGCACTTTCGTTTGCTGCGGGACTTCCTGGTGGTGCCGCGATGGCGGGCACCATCCCTGCTGACATCACACAATATTACGTTCATGCTTTCAGAGTCATGCAAAAGCTTGCATACCTTTATGGATGGCAGTCATTTCTCGATGAATGCGATGACGTTGATGACGAGACTCTCTATGAAATGGGCGTCCTTCTTGGTGTGATGATGGGGGTAGCGGGCGCGAATTCCTTGCTGACCGTGGTTGCGAAAAATGCTCAGAAAGCTGTCGCAATGCGAGTCGCCCGTCAAACGCTTACGAAGACGGCTTGGTATCCAGCTTTGAAAAAGTTTCTGGGCTTTATTGGAATCAAAGTGACCAAGCAAGCCGTTGGCAATGCTGCAGGCAAGGTCGTTATTGGCCTGGGCGGCGTGATTTCTGGCACTGTGACCTTCGTAGGGCTCTCAGGAGGCTCGGCGCGTCTGCAAAAACAGCTTAAGAAGCTGCCACAGGCGACTGAGCCGTTGCCTGCTGATGTCGCTTCCGGATTTGCGGTTGATTCTGCATTGGAGGATGTTGCCGAACCTAGCGCCGATGAGTAGCGTGCGAGAAAAAGAGTGGTTTCGGTTTTTTGGGGAGGTTGGCGAAGGCCGTTTGATGCCGTAATGAAAAGAGGTGCCGTAGTGGTCTTCGGTTTGCCTCGCGGTGAATCGAAAAAATAAGTTGAGTTAAGTGAAGCATGTCTAAGACATTGAGCCAGCGTTATGGGTCGCAATCCACAAGCGTGCCTTTTTGGTAAGCCGTTTGAGCCGCATTCTGGTATGGACTGCTTGTCCTTGCCGTCTATCATTGCTAGAATACAATGTATTCAACAAGAGAAAGGAGCTGGAAATGTCTACGATGACCATGCGGGTAGACGATGTCGACGCTGCGGTGGTTCGGAAGTATGCGAAGTTCGAAGGCAAAACCATCTCCGATTTTATTCGTGATGCGGTCTTTGAAAAAATAGAGACTCAGGATGATTTGGCAGCGTTGCGAGCCGCCGTCGAGGAAGACGACGGCACTCGCTACACGCACGCTCAAGTGCTTGCAGAGTTGGGCCTGTAGATGTCTTGGCGTGTCGAATACACCAAGGCGGCGTTGAAGCAGCTGAAAAAGATGGACCGATTTGATGCGAGGCTGATTCTTTCATGGATCGGGAAGAACCTTGAGGGATGCGATGATCCCCGCATACATGGCAAGGGGCTTACGGCCAATCGAGGGGGCGAGTGGCGATATCGTGTTGGCGATTATCGAATCTTGTGCATCATCGAGGACGATAAGCTTATCGTAGAAATATTTTCAATCGGCCATCGCAGCGAGGTTTATAAATAAGGGGCGCGAGCTTCGGGTGAGCGTTGCCTAATGGGGTCGGTCTGCCGAGGCGGTTTGTTCTAAAGGTTGTGGCCGTGAGCCTCGGGAAAACGCCGCCGGCACTATCGCGATTCGGCGCTGTGTTGGGGTTTCGATACCAAGGCGGCGAAGGTGCTGCGTTCGGCTCGCTGGCGGCGGGTCCAAAGAAAGGGTTGCATCCAATGCGCATCAATAAAGTCGCATTCATCGGCAAAGGCGGCGTGGGGCTGCTGTATGGCAGCATGATCGCCCGCGTGCTCGGCGACGACGCCGTGGAATTTGTGATGGACGACGCGCGCTATGAGCGTCACGCGGCCGATCAGCTGAGAATCAATGGCGAGCCGTGCAGTTTGCGCAGTGTGCGCGCGGGCGAAGCGACTCCCGCTGACTTAGTGATTCTTACGATTAAAACCACGGGCCTTACGCAAGCGCTCGATACCATGGAAGCCGTCGTGGGCCCCGAAACGCGCATTGCGTCGCTGTGCAATGGCATTACGAGCGAGCAGAAAATCGCCGAGCGTTTCGGCTGGCAGCGCACGGTGCTCGGCATTTGCCAGGGCATGGACGCCGTGTTCTTGAACAACGAACTCACATACGATAAGCCAGGCGAAATCCGCTTCGGCGCGGCGCCCGATACCGACCCCGCCGTGGTGGCCGACATTGCCGATCTATATTCCCGCGTGGGCATCGCCCATGTGGTGGAGCCCGATATCAAGCGCCGCATGTGGACGAAGCTCATGATGAATGTGGGCGTCAACCAAACGTGCATGGTGTATGGCGGCACTTACGGCAGCGCGACCGAGCGCGGAAGCGAGCAGCGCCGCAGCTTGGTGGCGGCTATGCGCGAGGCTCGCGTGGTGGCGAACGCGGAAGGCGTTGCCATCGCCGAGTCCGACTTGTCGCAGATGGTCGAGCTGCTCGAAACGCTTGACCCCGCAGGCATGCCGTCCATGGCGCAAGATCGCATCGCGCGCCGTAAAACCGAGGTCGAGGAATTCTCGGGTACCATCTGCCGGCTCGCTGCCGAACACGGCATCGAAGTTCCCCAAAACGAATGGCTCTACCAGCGCATTTGCGAAATCGAGGCGAGCTGGTAGCGGTTTGCCTCGGCGGCTCAAGCGAAGGCTAGGCGGCATCTCGGTCCGCAGCCGTTTCGCGGAAACGCGTTCGCAGCGAACGGGCCCCGCTTGCGGAAGTGTTCGGAATCGCACCAAACTGGCCGGCGTATCGCGAATGGCTCTATACTATGTATGATTCAACGTCGTCCCAGGAGCCACTCCCATGAAGCCCGATTCTTCTCGCATACAGTCGAAGCGCCCAACCGGAGCGAGCGCTTCGCTGCGCGTTTCGGCCAGTGGGAGCAAAGGCGGTGGTTCATTTAAGGTGAAACCACCTACCGAAGTGAAAGCCTCCTCCGAAAAGTCGTCCTCCAAAACAGAAGCGTCCTTCGAAACCGAGCCATCGCTGGAAAAGATTCCGACTTCGGCGGAGTCGTCCTTAAGACTCGGTCCCCACGGCCTTGACCCACTTCGCCGCCTTCTAGGCGATTCTTCCGCCAAGCGTCTCGCCACGTATTTCGCCAAGGCGGCGCTGCTTGTCGTAACCGTCTATTTGCTGAGCTTCGCCGTGACGAAAATGCCCGCGCCGTTTTTGGCGCTGTTCTGGGCGTTTTTCACCCTCGCCTCAACGGCGGGCGTAATGTATCAGGTGGTTGTGCGCAAAACGCATCGCCAATTCAAATATGCGTCGGGCGGCCTGTTCGCGCGCGTGAACAACGGCCGTATCTTCAGCTTTATCGTGAGCTTTTGCGTGTCTGCGGCATGCATGGCGAGCTTGTTCCTCGAATCGCCGAAGTGGGACATCGCCGAATGGGTGCTCATTTTCGCCGCGGTGGTGGTGTATCCCGTGGTGTTGCTGCTTATGCGTCGCTACGCACGCCGCGAATACGAACCCGCGTTTCAGGCGTCAGGCGAATTTCTGTGGAGCTGCGCCATCGTCGGCTTTCTGCTGTGCGTTGCGTATGGCGTGTATTGCGCGATGGACCCCAGTTTCGGACAGCCTGTCGAAACGGTGCTCGATGCCTTCGCGAAAACGCCCATGCCGTTCGAGAATTCCCCTTCGGCGCTCATGTGGAACGCGGGCGTTGGCTCGTGGATTGTCGACAGCCTCACGAGCTATGGCCTTATGCAGGCTTCGAAAGTGTCGGTGCCCATCTGCTTCGCCATTCGCACGGCGCTGTGCGCGGGCGCGTTTTTCGGTATGGCGAACCTCATTGGGCTGTGCGCGCTTCCCGTGCAGGAGCTGCGCAAGATTTTCGTTTCGGTCGACGCGATCAAGCGCGACGACGCGACGCAGCCCATCTGGCGGCGCTACGTTGTTATGGCGGCGGTGCTCCCCGTCGCGCTCGTGGCGGGCTTTTTCTGGGGCGAGGCGAAGGTCGGCATGGCCATGCAAACCGAAAACGGCACGGCCCTGCAGGAAATCGCCCGCGAACTTGCGGGAAAATCGGTCTATTCCATCGACGGCGCACTGTATGACCAGGCGAAAATCGATGCGCTCGTCAGCTCGCTTTCGGCCGACGAGGCGAACCTGCGCACGATGTCGTCTCAGTTGAAAGATTCACTTGAGAGTTCATATACGACATGTTCGGGCAGAACCGACGCGTTTTTAGACTGGTATTTCAGCATTGCCACGAATTCGTCGCTGCGCGCGAGCATTCCCGAAGGCGGCGCGCAGCAGGCGCTTGAGGATAGATTCTATTCCCTTGTGGGCTCGAACGAAGACGAGCAGCTCACCAAGAGCATGAAGAATTATTTGGCCGCGGCGGCGAATTTGCGCTCCTCGATTGACGATGGTATGCAGGCGGCGAAGGTTGACGGAGACGTGTCGCAGGCGGGCGGCGATGGCCGGAAGCTGCCCGCGTGGCTTGTCGAGGCGAAGGAATTCGGCGACGCGTGGTTGCTTAAAGGCTATCGTGAGGAAGCCGACGGTGTGCTCGACGCGGCGCGCGATTCGGGCATTTCGGCAGCGCTCGACGACGGGCAAACGTTGTTGCGGTACCAGTTCGAGAAGAGCGTGTATGCCGATGCGCAGTTCGCAAGCATGGCCACGTCGGTCGACAAGCTCCCGAACGGCAACAACAACATTGCCCTCGATGTTTTGACGTATGCGGGCGGCGTATTTGATGAGGGCATGAGCCGCGGCAAATATCGCAAAACGCTTCAGGCGAACATTTCCGCATGCGAGGAACAGGCGAAAACGCTGCTCACGCCGAATGCGCCTCCCGCGTTTTCGGCCGAACGGTAGCTGGTTAATGAGTCGCAAATCGCAAGAAAGCCCTGGAATCGACTTCCAGGGCTTTCTCTATCTTAGCTTTGCGATTTGGGGCGCAGCCTTGTGGCTTGCCATGCGCGGTTGCCCTTCGCCTGAAGTTAGTCGAGCTTGGCGAAGGCCTGCTGCAAATCCCAAATGATGTCGTCGGCGTTTTCGGTGCCGATGGACAGGCGAATGGTCGAAGGCGTGATGCCCTGATCGGCCAGCTCGGCTTCGGTCAGCTGGGAGTGCGTGGTGGTTGCCGGGTGAATGGCCAGGCTCTTCACATCGGCGACGTTGGCGAGCAGCGAGAAAATCTGCAGGCTGTCGATGAATTTCCAAGCTGCTTCTTGGCCGCCCTTAATCTCGAACGTGAAGATGGAGGCGCCGCCGTTGGGGAAGTAGCGTTCGTAGAGATCATGGTCGGGATGATCTGGCAGGCTCGGGTGGTTCACGGAAGCCACGTGCGGGTCGTTGGCCAAGAATTCGACGACCTTCTTCGTGTTCTCGACATGGCGATCGACGCGCAGCGACAGCGTCTCGGTGCCCTGCAGCAGAATCCATGCGTTGAACGGCGAGATGCAGGCGCCTTCGTCGCGCAGCAGAATGGCGCGCACATAGGTCGCGAATGCGGCCGGGCCTGCGGCTTCGGCGAAGCTCACGCCATGGTAGCTCGGGTTGGGTTCGGCGATTTCGGCATACTTGCCGCTTGCCTTCCAGTCGAAGTTGCCGCCGTCGACAATCACGCCGCCAAGCGAGGTGCCATGGCCGCCGATGAACTTGGTCGCGGAATGCACCACGATGTTCGCGCCGTGCTCAAGCGGGCGGAAAAGGTATGGCGTGCCGAAGGTGTTGTCGACCACGACGGGCAGGCCGTGCTTCTTGGCGATTTCGGAAATGGCGTCGACGTTGGGAATGTCGGAGTTCGGGTTGCCGAGCGTTTCCAGGTAAATGACGGTGGTGTTGTCTTTGATGGCGCTTTCGACCTCGGCGAGGTTGTGCGCGTCGACGAAGGTGGTTTCGACGCCGAACTGCGAAAGCGTGTGCTCGAGCAGGTTGTACGAGCCGCCGTAGATTGTTTTCTGCGCAACCACGTGGTCGCCGGCCTGAGCGAGGGCCTGCAGCGTGTAGGTAATGGCGGCGGCGCCAGAGGCCACGGCCAGGCCAGCCACGCCGCCTTCAAGTGCGGCGATGCGATCTTCGAACACACCCTGGGTGGAGTTCGTCAAGCGGCCGTAGATGTTGCCGGCATCGGCCAGGCCGAAGCGGTCGGCGGCATGCTGGGAATTGCGGAACACGTAGCTCGTGGTTTGGTAAATGGGCACCGCGCGGGCGTCGCTGGCTGGATCGGCGTTTTCCTGGCCGACGTGCAGCTGCAGGGTGTCGAAGCCGAAGGTGTGCTCGGGATTATTGATGAACTGGCTCATTGGAAAGTCTCCTTAGATAATTCGATGGGCGGGTTCCCATCGCGAATGGAAATGCGTTAGTCGGTGGAGCTCCCGGCAGGTGTGAAAGCGAATCTACCGGGAGTTCGGCATTCGTTTCGTGTGTCGCATTCGGGGGCTCCTTTCGAAATTCCCATTTCCCTACTCGTTTGGTCTGTTGAACAGAATAGGGGCGTGATATGGTGATGTCAATCAGTAAAAACTGGTAGCTAGTTATCTGCGTAATAGATAGCGAAACCGAATGCATACATATATGAGATATGAGAACCAGGCGCATAGATGCACGAGGAAAGATATGAGGAAAGCGAGAAGCTGAATCGGGCAGGGCCGCCGCATCGCCCAAACCGCCGCCAACGTGCTCCGATGCGGCAATGGGTCGATTCCGCTATTCTGCTGATGACCAGCGACATTGCCGCGCGCGGTGCCTTTTTCTTGGCGAGCGGGCGTTTTGCAGCTGCAAAAATATATGAATAGCGAGCTTTTTCGCAGGCGCACCCCCCGATGCAACGATATGCATTACACTATGAAGGATATGCCGTGCTCTAAAGGGCGCACGGCAGGTACATTTGGCTGTTAGGAAAAAGTAGACGTCATGGATATTCGTTTTACAAGGCGCACTGCGCTTCTCATAGTGTGCGACATCCTCGCAACATTCCTTTCATACTACTTGGCATCGGTGCTCACGGGCTTGGTGGGCGAAGTGTTTGCCACTCACGAAATCTATTTCATTCTCGGCGTGCCAGCAGTTGTGTATATCTGTCTGTTCGCCGCATTCAAGATGTACAACAACCTCTGGGAATACGCTTCAATCGACGATGCGATTCGCATTGTCATTATGGTCGGCTTTGGAACGCTGGTTGCCGCCGTGTTGCTGTGGATGCTCGGCGAGTGGATTCCCATTCGTATTTACTTCGTCGCGCTGTTCCTGATGATTTTCTTCACGGGCGGCGTGCGCATGGTGTTCCGCGTCATTCGTTCCAAGAAGCGCGTTATTGCCGCTACGCCTGCAGAAAACCAGAAACGTCTGCGCACGCTGGTCGTCGGTGCGGGCGAAACGGGCTCGCTCGCGATTGGCCGCATGGCTTCGCGCGATCCGCATATGCCGGGCGAACCGATTATTGCGGTCGACGACAATCCCAGCAAGCGTAAGCTTCGCATTCACGGTGTCGAGGTCATGGGAACGAGCGACGATATTCCCCGTTTGGTCGAGCGCTTCGATATCCAGCAGATCGTTGTAGCCATTCCCTCTGCCACGCTCGATGAGCGCAAGCGCATTTATGGCATTTGCACCAAAACGAATTGCCAGTTGCGCACGCTTCCCAATGTGCGCGAGCTGCGCATCGACGAAATCAACGACGTCAAGCTGCGCGAGGTCGACGTCGCCGACCTGCTCGGTCGCGAAGAGGTCGTTTTGAACACGCGCGTTGTTAGCGGTTATATTTCCGGCAAAACCATTCTTGTTACCGGTGGTGGCGGCTCTATTGGATCTGAGCTGTGCCGTCAGGTTGCCGCTGTCGCCCCGAAACGCATCGTGGTGTTCGATATGTACGAAAACGACGCCTACATGCTTCGCAATGAAATCATGTCGCAATACGACGATATCGACGTGCAGGTCGAGGTTGGTAGCGTGTGCGACGAGGGCCGTTTGCGCGACGTTTTTGAGAAGTATCATCCCGCAGCCGTGTTCCATGCAGCTGCGCATAAGCACGTGCCCCTTATGGAGATGTGCCCGCGCGAGGCGATTCAGAACAACGTGTTTGGCACGTTGAACGCCGTGCGCCTTGCTGACGAGTACGGCGTTGGTCGCTTTATCTTCATCTCGACCGACAAGGCGGTGAACCCCACTTCGGTTATGGGCGCCACCAAGCGTATGGGTGAGATGATCATTCAGCATTACGCGCAGGAATCGAAAACGGTGTTCACGGCTGTGCGCTTCGGCAATGTGCTCGGAAGCAACGGCAGCGTTATTCCCTTGTTCAAGCGCCAAATTGCGGCCGGCGGTCCCGTTACGGTTACCGACCCGAACATCGAGCGCTTCTTCATGACGATTCCCGAGGCGTCGCGCCTGGTTATTCAGGCAGGCGGCATGGCCAACGGCGGCGAGATCTTCATTCTCGATATGGGCGACCCTGTGAAAATCGTCGATTTGGCGAAGAGCCTCATCAAGCTTTCCGGCCTCGAGGTCGATAAAGACATCAAGATTGTCTATACCGGCTTGCGCGAGGGCGAGAAGATGTATGAAGAGCTGCTCATGAACGAGGAGAACACGATTCCCACCAAACTCAAGGGCATTATGATTTCCACGGGTAAAGAAATTGGTTACGAGGCCGTCGAGCGCAAGCTTGGAGAACTGCGCGACGCTCTTAGTCAGGACGATGTCACGGCGCTTCACACGCTTGCCGACGCCGTTCCTACGTACACCATTACGCATAACGTTATCGAAGAACGAGCAGTTGCTGCGCAGGGGAAATAGTTGATGCAGGATACGAATGTCGATTGCGCACGGAAGTGCGAAGCAGTGCGTACGGTGTCGGTTGCTATCGTCGCGCACAATGAGGCCCAGCATTTTTCGAACATTCTCGAAGATGTCGTAGCGCAAGATTTCCCTCACAATCGAATTGAGCTTCTGCTTATTGACAGCATGTCGAAGGACGACACGAAGCGGGTTATGCTTGAGTTTGCCGAGAGCGACCAAGCCAAGGGATTTCAAAGAGTTGCCGTTCTTAGCAATCCAGGTGAAATACTTCCGTGCGGCTGCAACGTCGCTATTAAGAATTTCACTGGCGATGCCCTGGTTCGCATTGATGCTCATGCACGAATTCCCCAATCGTTTATTTCCTCGAATGTCGAAGTCCTCGACGAGGGAGAGTTTGTTTGTGGTGGGCCGCGTCCAACGATTGCTTCCCCCGAAACCGATTGGAGCAACACGCTCCTTATGGCAGAGGAATCGGCATTTGGCAGTTCAATTGCGGATTATCGTGGTTCCTCAAAAAAGGAATACGTCTCGTCGGCGTTTCATGCGATGTTCCGCCGCGAAGTAATTGAACGAGTTGGGCTGTACGATGAACGTCTCGCCCGCACCGAAGACAACGACTATTTCTACCGAGTTCGCGAAGCCGGCTATAAGATTCGCTTCGATGTCCGAATTCAATCTAAGCAAATTGCGCGCAGTTCGTTGAAGCGTATGCTGAAACAGAAATATGGTAATGGGTATTGGATCGGCCGTACAATGTATGTTCAGCCAAAGTGTTTCAGGGCTTATCATTTTGCGCCGTTCGCATTCGTTCTCGGAATCATTTTGCTGGCGTGCGTTGGTTTTTTGCGCGGCTGGGCACCTTTCGTTGCGTGTGCAGCTCTTTATGCGGCGGTTACGGTGGTGCTCACGTTGCGAGTTGCGGTTGAATCTCCGAAGCGAAACATCCGCATGGTCGCGCTGCCGTTTGTATTCTTTGGTATTCATGTTTCGTATGGTGTCGGAACGCTCGTGGGGCTTCTCTCGGGCACGTTTAAGAAGATGACCCCTTTCGACACTGCGTTTTCCGCAAAAGAAGGCGAGTAGCAATGCAAGAATTGACTCAAGAAGACCTCAAGGGGCTCCAATCCAAGAGCCTTGAGATGGCGAAATACTTTAAAGCCTTCTGTGAGAAGCATGACTTGACGTTTTATTTTTGCGGCGGCTGCTGCATTGGCGCTGTTCGTACCGGCGGCTTTATTCCCTGGGATGATGACGTCGATGTGTTCATGCCACGCGAAAGCTATGAGCGCTTACGAGAGCTTTGGCCCGAGCACGCCGATTCGCGCTATCAGCTCGTCGAATCTGATGAAACGTTCATCGATCACGATATCTTCGTCGCTATTCGCGATGCGCAGACCACGTTTATCAAGCCCTATCAGCGCGATATCGACTTGTGCCATGGCCTTGTGCTTGACGTGCTTCCTCTTGATGGCTGCCCCGATGGTTTTGCTCGAAAGAAGCAAAAAGCTTGGGCGCTCATTTACTCGCTGTTCCGCGCGCAATTCGTTCCCGAAAAGCACGGTGGTGTGGTTGCGATGGGCAGCCGCATTTTGTTGGGCCTTGTGCGTTCGCCTCGTGCGCGCTACAAGCTGTGGAAACGCGCTGAACGCAATATGACGAAGTACCCCATTTCGGAATGCAACAAAATCACTGAGCTCTGCTCGGGCGCGCATTATATGCAGAACGAATATCCGAAAGAGGCGTTCGATCATGCGGTGATGCATGCTTTCGAAGATACCGAAATGCCTCTTCCGTGTGGCTACGACGCCTATCTTCGTATGGCGTTTGGCGACTATATGCAGCTTCCGCCCGAAGACAAGCGCAAGCCGCACCACGATGCGGAGTTCTTCGACTTGAACACCCCGTGTGCGCAGTATAAAGGCGTGAAGTATTGCGTCGAAGAGTCGAATCGGCAATCAAACGACGAGCGCTAGGTGGGCTGGATGATTCAGGGCAATGCAGCACAGCCGAAAGTTTCTATTGTTGTGCCTGTGTACAATTCGAAGCAATATTTGGCCCGCTGCCTCGATTCTTTGCTCGGACAAACTGTCAGCGAGATTGAAGTAGTGCTTGTCGATGACGGTTCGACTGACGGGTCTTCTTTGACCTGCGATGGCTGGGCCGATATAGATTCTCGAATTCGCGTGATTCATAAAGAGAATGGCGGTTTGAGCGACGCGAGGAATTGCGGCGCCTTGGCTGCTCGTGCGCCATACATCGCGTTCGTCGATAGCGACGATTCTGTTGACCTGGACTTTTGTGAGTCGCTGTTGCACGATATCGAAGCCACGGGCGCCGATATCGCAACGTGCGATGTGGTCGATGTCGAAGATGGTTGCGAGCTTCCCGACCATATAGACGCATCGCATCGCACGGTTGAGGTCGTGACTCCCGTTGAGGCTCTAAGGGCGTCGATCACATCGGGCTTGCCGCGCATTTGGGTTCCGACGCGCCTGTACAAAAAAGAGCTTTTCGACAACGGTTTTCTTTTCCCGGTTGGCAAGACGTACGAAGATGCTGCGACGATCGTCGAGATATTCGGTTCTGCCTCGTCTATTTCGGTTTCGAACGCCCAGCTCTATCATTATCGCCATCGTGCGGGGAGCATCACCACGCAACCTTACACTCCGAAGGCACATGATATTATTGATGCGTGGGAGCACACCGCGTCAATGGCGTGCGAAATGTATCCGGAGCTCAAAGAAGACCTGGACTTTCGCCTTTATTGGGCGCGATGCGTCGTTCTTGACCGAATGATTGCTTCTCGCGAAATGAATGGCACTCCCGAGGAAAGGGAGCTCGTGTCCTATATTCGGGCGCACTTCGAATCGGTGAAGAATAATAAGCAAATGACGGAAGCCCGCTTTGTGCTGTCAAAGGTGCTTATGTTGAGTTTGCCATTGTATCGGTGCGTGCTGCGCGTTATGAAATAAAATCTCTCGTGTTGGATCAATAAGGAGCAATCAATGATTTTCGGAGCTATTCTTGCTGGCGGCGTTGGTTCTCGAATGAATATCGAGAGCATGCCCAAACAGTATCTTCCTCTCAATGAGAAGCCCGTTTTCATTCATACGCTTGAGAAATTCCTGCTGTGCAGTGAATTCGATGCTGTCTTCATTGGCACGCACGGCGATTGGGTCGAGTACACGAAGGATGCTGTTGCCCAGTATGGTTTCGGCGAAACCCCGGTTCACGTCGTGCAGGGTGGCGCCGATCGCAACGGCACGATTCTCGAGATTATCAAAGCCATCGAGGAACGTTATGGCGAATCGGACGAGCATGTCATTGTTACGCATGACTCTGTGCGCCCTTTCGTGAAAGTGTCGACTATTAAGGCGAATATCGAGGCTGCGCAAAAATTCGGCGCATGCGACACGGTTATTCCTGCTACCGACACCATTGTCGAATCGCTTGATGGTGAGCGCATTTCCTCTATTCCGCTTCGCTCGAATATGTATCAGGGCCAAACGCCTCAGAGCTTTAAGGTGAAGACGCTCAAAGATTTGTATGCAAGCCTTACCGATGCCGAGCGCGCCGAGCTCACCGATGCCTGCAAGATTCTTGTGCTGAAGGGCAAGCCTGTTCATTTGGTGCTGGGCGATGTGACGAATATCAAGCTTACGACCATCATGGACTATAAAACGGCCCAAGCAATGATTGAGTGTGGGGTTGACGAATAATGATCGACAACGTGTACCAGCTTATCGCACCAAGAACGGTCGCGATAAAGTTTGAGGACGTCGATATCGCCAACAAGGTGATCGTTCGACCTCGCTATATGGCGGTTTGCCATGCCGATCAGCGTTATTTCCAGGGCAAGCGCGACCCCGAGGTTATGCGCAAGAAGCTTCCCATGGCTCTTATTCATGAATGCATGGGCGAGGTGCTCGCAGATGCCACCCATACGTTCAATGTGGGCGATCCCGTCGTAATGATTCCGAATATTCCAGGCCATGGTCCCGATGGCGTGTATGAGAACTACGCTTCAGGCTCGGCGTTTCGCTCGAGCGGACATGACGGCTTCATGCGCGAATTCGTCGCGCTGCCTGCCGACCGCGTTGTTTCATGCGCCGGAGTCGGGCCCCATGTTGCCGCTATTACCGAATTCGTGAGCGTGACGATGCATGGCATTCATCGCTTTGATATCGCCGCCCATGCGAAGCGCGACCGAATTGCCATTATTGGCGATGGCTCGTTGGCTTATGCGTTGGCATGCACGCTCTCGTGCCAATACCCCGAATGCGAGATTGTCGTTGTTGGCCACGACCCGGAAAAGCTCTCGATGTTTTCCTTTGTTGCGGAGCGCTATCTGTCGTATGAGGCGCCTGCCGACCTTACGTTTGACCACGCATTCGAGTGCGCTGGCGGCGAGGGTTCGACGTCCGCGATCGATTTCGTTATCGAGCATATTCAGCCGCAGGGCACGCTTATGCTTATGGGCGTGAGCGAGCACCCCGTGCCGGTGTTCACGCGCAATGTGCTCGAAAAGGGCATGACGCTCGTTGGATGCTCCCGTTCGGGCCGCGACGATTTCCTCGCCGCGATCGACGTGATGCGCGATAAAGACATCCAGCGTAGGCTTAGCCAAATCGTCCATTTCGATGGGGAAGTGAACGACATAAAAGACATCAAGCGGGTATTTGCGACCGACTTGCAAAACCCGTTCAAAACGGTATTTAAGTGGGGCCTGTAATGGCCTGGATGCCGAAGGTGAGGCACCGCGTGGGCTCGGCCCGAGGCGTCGTGCTGTCGTTGCAAGTAACTATCTCGGTGCTTTCGGGTGCTTTATTTGCGACGGGAGTATTGACGAACGATACGATCGTCACCCTTGCTGCGGTGCTTGCGCTTTTTGCGGGTAACCTGCTGCATGGCTGCCTCGACGTGAAAAACCGCTTGCTTTTCCTGTTTCTGCATGCGGGCATCTTCTTGTTCCTTTTGACACGTCCTATTTTTGGCGAGCTTGACCCAAACAGGGATTGGTTCTTGTGGACGGTCGAAACGACGATGTTCGCGCTTTCGTCCATTTACGTTTCGATGCTCTTCTTGCTTCTGGGGTCGACGTTGTGCTCGGCTATTGCGCGCCATAATGAATGCGTGAGGGAGCGGAAGGCGCGCATGGCGCCACGCGTGGTGGAAGCGGCAAAGCCCGTTAATAACGTCGTGGCCGATTATGCCTTGCACATAGGGCGCAGCGAGAAGATGCTCTATATTCGTCGAGCTTCCTTTTTACTTTTCATCGTGTGCTTCGCGGGCGCGATGTATGACGGTTTTATTCGTCTGTCGTACATGAACGGCATGTCGTACGAGGAATACTACCTTATTGATTCCAGCGAGCATATTCCGTGGATAGTCGATTTGTTTAGGGCGATGACGCCATACGTTTTGTGCGCGTATTTGGCGACGATGCCCCGCAAGCGCCCCACGGCGATTTGCTTTTTGATGTTCATTGCGACTTCGGTGCCGATTTTGCTTATTGGCTCGCGCGGCGATTTTGTCATAGACATATTGTTTGCGGCGCTCTATTTCGTTTTCCGTTCGATTACCGACAAAGAAGAGCGTTGGATTACGAAGCGCATGATGGTTGGCGTGGCCATTTTGGCGCCGTTGGGCATTTTCGCAATGGGTTTGCAGAATTATTTACGCTCAGGCCAGGTGACGAACCTTGGTTTTGCCGAAATGCTCGAAGATGCGCTGTTCAAGCAGGGCGTTACGTTTACGGTGCTCGGCCGCGCATATCTCGTGAATGACCAGGTCCAGGATCTTGGGTTCAAGTTTTTCACGATGGGCGCCTTTATTTCAAACATCACAGAAGGCTTCATCGGGCAAACCTTCTTGGGTTGCGAGGCGCTAGGTTCGACGAACAGCGCAAAGCTCGCCCTCGAGGGCAATTCTTATTCGCATACGATGTCGTACTTTGCCCACTACAACTACCTGGGCGGAGAAGGCTATGGCTCTTCCTATATCTTGGAATGGTTCGCCGACTTCGGTTGGGGAGGCATCGCCGTTGGCAGCTTTATGATGGCATGCGCGTTCTATCTCTTGTCGCGGTCGATTGGCAAAAGGTGGTTCTGGGGCATGGTCGGTCTGATTTCCGCCATGAATGTGTTCCATATGCCGCGCGGTTCTGCGAGCGAGTGGATCTCGTTCATTTGGACGACGAGGTTTTTGGCCGCACTCGTGCTGGTCATGGCTTTCGCGGCGGTGCTTGCACTTGTTTCGCGAACCGGAACGCGGCAAAGCGTCGTGGCTGCTGAACAGTCTCCGCCGTCTGCTGTCGCTCGGCACTGTGTAGCGCTTCCGCGCGCTTTACCCGTATGCAAACCGCTTTCAGACAAAGCGGCGAATACGAAAACAAATGTGTATGGCATTGCATGTATTGACTTGGCCCAAGAAAAAGGGAGGACCGATGTTTAATTTCACCACGATTTGCGAAAGCGTGAAGCGGCACTGGATCGCTATTGTGCTGATTACCGCGCTCGCTCTTGTCGCCGGCGCAGGCTCGTCGTTTGTCAAATCTGGCAAGGTCGAGACCGCTGCGACGTATACCGCCGAGGCAAGCCTGTATGTCACCGGCTATGGCTATGATGAGAATGCTCGTCAGGGCGGCGATTACAATTACGAATTCAACGAGAATACGATGATGAACGACGTGCGTCGAATCGTCGTGAGTAAGGAAGTCGCTGCTCAAATTCGCGAGGAATACGGCGAAGATATCACCATTACCACGCCTGACTGGAAAGATACCTCCACGAAAACCAGCTGGACGACCCGTTTCTGCTTCATTGACGTTACGGCGGAAGATCCCGACCTTGCCCTGAAGGTCGCCGACGAAGTTGCGAGCAAGGTATGCGACGTTGCGAAAGAAACGGTTCCCCTGAGCCAGGTCGAGGTGTTTGATTCCGCCGCTCTTAAGGCGACTGACAACTCAACCGCCAATGAATGGGGAACGGCCGACCTCGGAGTTGAGAATTCTGCCGAGTCGGTTGCCTCGCGCATCAGCATGAAATCGCTCGTGATTTACATATTCGTTGGTTTGTGCGTTTCGATTTTCGGTTTTGCCGTGTATGACGTCATGTCGCGTCGCGTTCGCTCTGCGAATGACGCCGAGCGCCTGCTTGACATTCCTGTGATCGCTTCGCTTGGTGCGACCGAGAAGAGCCCGATGCTCGCCGAGGATGTGCGTGTTCTTATGAAGCGCAGCGGATTGTCGTCGCTTGCGGTTGTCGGTGCGACGGAGGCTGACGGTGCTGGCAACGTTGCGGCGATGCTCGAAGGCGTGCAGGTTTCGGGGGCGTTTGATTTGTCGAAAGATACTAAGGGCGTCTCGACGATTGCCGAATCTGACGCGATTCTGCTTTCGGTGAAAGAAGGTGCCGCAAGCGGCAAGCAGCTTGAAAACGCTCTTAAGCAGATGAAAATCTCGGGCACTCCGGTGCTTGGCGCCGTGTTCATCTCGAAAAAATAGTTATCGCTAAGCAAAAGGGGCACCGTTTGAAACGGTGCCCCTTTTTTATATGCCGTCGAAAGGCGACTCAAGCTTGAGGTTAAGCGTGTCCTGGCTTTATCGCTCCGATTCCACAATAATGCCGTGACCGTTGCGCTCGCTTTCGGGTGGAAGCTGGTGCCAGTCTCCATAGCTGATTGTGAGCAGCTTGTCGTATTCGGCAGGGGCGGGGTAGCGCTTCCCTTCAAATTCAAGCTCGATGGTTTCCGCGAAGTACTCTATAGGGAACAGCTTCGAGGGTTCGGTCCCTTGCATCGCGAGTTTTTTGCCTGCGAACGAATGGCTGGCTTCCTCTTTAACATATGCATCGATATAGGGCTTCGCGCCTTTGATTTTTGCGGGGATATAGAACGCAAAGCGGCCAAGTGTGCCCAAAAGGGAGTTGCCTTTTTTGAAGGCGAACGTGGCGAGTCGCGTTTTGGCATAGAGCGAGTACAACTTGTCTCCCACAGGGTGCGCTTCTTCGGGCGAATCGAAGCCCATCAAGGGGAAGATGTCGATCCAAATGCCCTCTTGGAAGCCGATGTCGGCCGTAAGGATGCTCTGCTTGATTTTGAACGACGTATCGTAGATCTTCATAAAGGGGCAATGAAACTTTTCGCAGCCGTTAAGCCCCGGTGCTGCGGCGCGATAAGGCGCGGGTAGGACGTCGGGGCTTTCCTTGAAAATCGCGATAAGCTTCTGGTATTCCTCGATAGGCATTACCAGGTCGATGTCGTCGTCCCAAGGAATAAAGCCCTTGTGGCGCGCGGCGCCAAGCAACGTGCCGTAATCGATCCAGTAGGTGAGGCCGTGCGCTTTCGCAAGGGCGTCGAATGCTTGCAGAATGCGGTGCGCGGCTTCCTTCGAATTGTCGATGGTCTCTTCGCTCATGGTAGTGTCCTATTGCCCTTTCGCCCAGCGGGCGGTCATATTATGGGTGCTCGTGCGTTCGCTTTCTGGCGGAAATTCCTTCCAGTTGCCATAGCGGAAGGCAAGGAAATCTTCATAATGCGGAAGGCAGGGGAATTGCCTGCCTTCGAATTCGAGCAGAGCGCAGTCACCCTCGAAGAACTTCGTGGGGTAGATGTAGCTCGATTCCGACAGAGTCAGGCAGTGTTCTTTTTCGAACATGTCGGGGGCGCTTTTTTGAATGTCGTCGCAGGTGGCCGCCCAGCGCTTGTACCCGCCAATTTTCGCGGGAAGCCATGCTGCAAGTCGGCGCAGCGTTCCAACGAAATTATCGCCCTTTGTAAAATGCCAGCTAGATCGACGGAGCAGGGCCTGGTTGAGGTCGAACGATCGAATATACTGCTCCCCGTCCTGCTTAGAACTCACTTCGGTGCCAACGAAGGGGAAGATGTCGATCCATACGGCCTCGTTCACGCCTTTCATGGGCACGAGCTCGTTTTGGACAACCGAAGTCCTTCGGTCGAAAAGTTTCGCGAAGGGTCGGTAGGGTATGCAATTTTGAACGCCGCAGGCATCGAGGTCGATATGGTCGCAAATACGCTCGCCGTTGTTGACGAGTTCAACGAGCCAGTAATAGTCATTTTTCGGCATCGCGATGTCGACGTCGTCGTCCCAGGGGATGAAGCCCTTATGGCGGGCGGCGCCGAGTAGGGTGCCGTATATGAGCCAATAGCAAAGGCCGTGTTTTTTGGCGAAATCGTCAAAGGCGCAAAGCATCTCGAATTCGATGCGCTTCAAATCTTCGAGCTCCAATTCGGAGGCCTGTTCCTGAGCCACCCTGAAACTCCTTTCAGGCTTATGGAAAGAGGTTTTTTTCAATCAGCTCCCCATACTATCATTACCGCGTTGCGCGGCTTGAGTTAGGAGTGAAATATATGCCAGCAGTGAGTGTGATTGTTCCTGTGTACAACGCTGGGCAGCATTTGCCCCGTTGCGTGCAATCTATTCAATCACAAACAATGCGTGACCTCGAGATTGTCCTCGTTGATGACGGTTCGACCGATGGTTCCGCCCAGCTTTGCGAAGAGCTGGCTTCTGCCGATGATCGCATTCGGGTTTTCCATAAGAAAAACGGCGGGGTTTCTTCCGCGCGCAATTTTGGTATTGAAAAAGCTAAGGGCGAATACCTCCTGTTTGTCGACGCCGACGACTTTATCCATCCCGATATGCTCTCGATTCTCTTCAATGGCGCACAATCGGTTGGCGCTGGTATTGCGGCATGCAAGAACATGCGTGTGCGCGAAGAAGAGGGCCTCGATGCTGCTTCGAAAGATGCAGAAGGCTCCTTCAAGACGTTTTCGTGCACGGGCATCGAGGCCCTTGGCTTTGCGCTTTTAGGAACCGACATTTCGGGGAGCATGTGCGATAAGCTGATTTCACGCGAGCTTCTTGGAGATGTGCGCTTTCGTGAGGGCGTTCTTTACGAGGATGCGCTGCTTGCGTCTCGGCTTTTTCCGAAATGCGATAATGTTTTTGTGACCACGAGGCGCATGTACTACTACTCGAAGTGCTTTGGGAGCGCTACGATGAAACCGTATGACGAGAGCGCATACGATGTCGTTCGCATCTATGAAGAGATATTCAAGCGCGTTTCGACCGATTATCCTGAAATCGAACCGCAAGCGGAGTTTCGTTTGCTGTGGGCCTACTATGCGGCGTTTGACCGCATGATTGCCTCTTCGGACTACCGGTCGATTCCCAGATACAGTGCGACGCTTTCGTATCTTCGCGCCCATACGAAAAGGGTTCTTCATGACCCGTTTTTCCGTGCAACGCGAAAAGTTGGGGCCGCCGTTTTGCGAGTGAATGTCGGCGCGTACCGGCAGCTCGTTTTGAAGGGTGGACAATAATGCAACATATCGGCTTTCTCGTTTCGACGCTTTCGAGTCCTGGCGGAACGGGCCGCGTTGTGGCCAATGTGGCGAATCGCATGGTCGAAGATTATGAAGTGCATGTAATCGGTGCATACCATTCGGGTGATGGCGAGCCGGCGTTTGCCTACGATAGCCGTGTTCACCGATTGAACATTCTGCCGAAAGAGCCCCGTATTCGCGAAGCGAACAAAGAGCTCAAGAAGCCTTTGATTGACTATATCGAGCAAAACCATATCGAGGTTCTTTTCCTGATTGGCAACTATCAGGGCGCCTATACTATGTCCACTATGCCCGCTTGCAAAAGCTGCAAATTCGTGTTTTGCGACCATGGCGCGCTTATGAACGAATGGAACAACAAGCCCATTCGCTTTATTCGTTTTCTTGCCTCGGTTTTGTCCGACATGACCGCGGTGCTTACCCAGCGAAGCGAGCAGGCGTATCGTGAGAAATTCCACACGCCCGCCCGAAAGCTCCGCGTTATTCCCAATTGGATTCCCAATTGGCAGCTGGCGTCGGCGCCTGGTTACAACAAGAATTCGAAGCGCATTATGTGGGCTGGAAGGCTCGACCCAGAAAAGGGTCTCGATTTCCTGTTCGAGATTGCCGAAAAAGTGTTGCCGTCGCGCCCCGATTGGAGTTGGGACGTGTTCGGCGATGGCCTTATCGATGGAAGAACACCCGAGGAATGCCAGGCCGAGGCCCATACCCGAGGCATGGGCGACCAGCTGCGTTTCTGCGGTTCGGTGCCAAACCTCATTGAGCGATACCAAGATTACGGCATCTTCGCTCTCACGTCGCTTCGCGAGGGGCTGCCCATGGTGCTTCTTGAGGCGAAGGCCTTCTCGGTTCCCCTTGTGAGCTTCGATGTGGAAACCGGTCCAAGTGAGATTATTGTCGATGGCCACGACGGCTTCTTGGTTCCGTGCTACGATTGCGATGTTTTTGCCGAAAAGCTCGCCGTGCTTATGGATGACGATTCCTTGCGTGCCCGTTTTTCGGAAGCATCGCAGGAAACCGTGCAGAAATTCTCGGAAGACTGCGTATACGAAGATTGGAAAAGCGCAATAAAGCAGCTCACCGAGAGGGGCAAATAGATGGCTTCACGCCTCGAAAACTCGGCGCGAAACGTGTTGGTCGCTCTGTGCGGCCAGGCATTCTCGATTATTCTTGCATTCGTTACGCGTGGCATTTTCGCGCGTCAGCTCAGCCTTGAGTATATGGGCTTGGAGAACTTGTTCTCAAACGTCCTCACCATTCTTTCGCTGGCCGACTTGGGCGTGGCGAGCGCGATTATTTTCGCGCTCTATAGGCCTTTGGCCGAAGAGAACCATGAGCAGGTTCGTGCCATCATGCGCCTGTTCAGAAACGTGTACGTGATTATTGGCCTGGTCATTATCGCGGCAGGCTTGGTTCTTACCCCGTATATCGACGTGCTTATTAAAGACACGCCCGACATTCCGTATTTGAAGCTGTACTTCTTCATGTTCGTGGCCAATACGGGCATATCGTATTTCTTCTCGTACAAGGGCTGCCTCATCGCCGCCGACCAGAAGAAATATATCGTGTCGTTGAACCAGTATGCGTTCCAAATCGTGATGTGCATTGCGCAAATCACGGTGCTCTTTGTAACGCACAACTATCTCCTCTTCTTGTGCTGCATGGTTGGCTCGACGCTTTTGCAGAATATCTCGATTTCGATTATCGCGAATCGCATGTACCCCTACATTTTGAAGGGGAAAGGCAAGCCGAAGGTCGACCCTGAAACTATCGACCAAATCAAGAAGAACACGTTCGCCATGGTGCTGCATCGTGTTGCCGGCGTTGCGAACACCCCCGCAAGCAGTCTTATTCTGAGCTCCTTTGTGGGCATTCATGCTATCGCGCTGTACGGAAACTACATGCTCGTGGTGAATTCCATGACGCGCGTCGTCGATCAGATTTTCGATGCCGTCGTTGCGCCGCTTGGCAACTTGGGCGTCACCGAATCGGGCGAGCGCCAGTATCAGGTGTTCAAGACATGCTTCTTCGTGAATGCATTTATCGCGGCGTTCATTTCGATTCCCATGTTGTGCCTTTTCAATCCCGTGATCACGCAAATTTGGCTTGGTCCCGATTACGCTTTCCCCGAAATCGTCGTGGTGCTGATTGTGCTTTTGTTCTATTTGAAGGAAATGCGCTGCGCCGCCCTCTCGTTTACGAGCGCGTATGGCCTGTATTGGTATACGCGATGGAAGGCGGTTGTCGAGACGGTCGTCATGCTCTCGTTGTCGCTTCTGCTCGTTTTGAAGTTTGAAGTCGCGGGCGTTGTTTTCGCCGGAATCATTAGCACGACGTGCGTCTCTTCGATTTACGAGGGCTACATGTTGTTCAAGCACGGTTTCAAGAAGTCATCGAAGCCGTATTTCGCGAGGTTCTACCTGTATGTCGGCTTCACGGCGATTCTTGCGCTGGTGGCGTGGTTCGGCTGCGCCGCCGTGCCCGATTCGCTTGGCATGGCGGGAATTCTGGTTAAGCTCGTGGTGAGCGTTGCCGTGCCGGTTCTGGGCTTTTGGGCGGTTTTCCGCAAAACGCAAGAATTTGCCGAGCTCAAGTCGATGATGATGCGCATCTTTGCGAAGCTGCCGGTTCTTAAACGTTTTGCCAAGTAGCGCAGAAGCACGTGCGTATAAGTGGGGGGCACCGATATTCGTTTCGGTGCCCCCACTGTTTTTCGTGCGTGGAGGGCGCGCGTGCCGATTGAAAGGGTAGAGGGCGAGGGGCCTTTTCGGCGCAACCCTGGCGCGGTTCGTTTATGATGGTTCCGACCGAAAGGGGTTGTTTTCCATGACTGCCAAAATGAAAAATGCGCTTGTTGGAAGCGTGGGATTATTTGCAATCGCAATGGCCTTCACGCTGTTCGCGATTCCTCAAGTTTCATATGCCGACCAGGCTGTCGATGAAAGTGACGCCCTGGCTGCGGCTGATGAGGCCAGGTATGGCTGGGTCCAAGACGAATCGGGCAACTGGCTGTACTGTGACGCGCAAAGCAACCTGTATGCGGGCTGGCTCAAATACGGGGGCGCGTGGTATTGGCTCAATCCCGAGACCGGCGTTATGGCTGTGGGCGTCGTTGAGATTGACGGCATGGGCTACCACTTTGCGCAATCGGGCGCGCTTACGTATGGATGGGAATTCGATAACGATTCCTGGTATTGCTCGAATGGCTCGGGCGTGCTTGTGAGCGGCTGGTACTCGTATAACGGCGGCTGGTATTACTTCCAAGAGGGCACGTATGCGATGTACGAGGGCATGATCGATTTTGGCGGGCAGCTGTATTGGCTCAAGCCCTCCGCTTCCGGGCGCATGGCCGTCGGTTGGGAGCTCATCGATGGCGACTGGTATCACTTCAAAGGCTCTGGCTGCGCCGATTCGGCATGGCTTGAAGATGGCGGCGATTGGTACTATTTCGATCCCATGACCCATGTTATGGCTACTGGATGGCTGCAGCTTGGCAGCGATTGGTATTACCTTTCCGACTCCGGCGTGATGCAAACGGGCTGGCAGTTTATTTCGGGGACTTGGTACTACTTCGATGGCTCGGGCATTATGGCCGCCGGCGACTGGTGTCGCATCGGCGGTACGTGGTACTACTTCCATGATTGGGGCGGCATGGCTACCGGCTGGCTGCAGCTTGGCAACGATTGGTATTGGCTGCGCGACTCGGGTGCCATGGAAACTGGCTGGGCGCAGATCGGCGGCGCGTGGTACCATTTCGCGAATTCCGGCCTTATGTCGAGCAACGGTTGGGAGAAAATTGGCGGCTCGTGGTACTACTTCCGCAGTTGGGGCGGCATGGTTTCGAGCGAATGGATCAACCTTGGCACCGAGGGCGACGACCAATGGTATTACCTCAAGTCGTCGGGAGCCATGCAGACGGGCTGGTGGCACAACTCGGGCCACTATTACTATTTCGGTTCCAATGGCCTTATGACGTCCGACTCAACCTCTCCGAGCTATTTGGCGGGCGAGAACAACCGCCTTTCCGACATGCGCTCGCGCGGGTGGTATGTGAGCCCGCTTTTGGCCGATGAAAACAACACGCGCGAAGAGCGCATCGAGGCGATGATTTCTACCGCGTATGAGTACTACGGCGATACGTATAAAGCATGCTATAGCCAGGCCCCTGGTGGCTATGTCGACTGCAGCGGCCTTGCGATGCAGGGACTGTATGCGGCAGGTTTTGACCCGTGGCCGGTGAGCCCCGAGCGCCATTCCGATAAGGCGTACGAATACGAATCCCGCAATATGTGGAACCTCCCCATTCAGCGCGTCTCGTATTCCGACCGCCAGCGCGGCGACCTTATCTATTACGACAATGGGTACGGCACCATCATCCACGTTGCTATCTACCTGGGCGATGACAAGGTTATTGAGGCGTGGCCGCCGTCTGTCACGGTTATGTCGACGGTGAATGGCATCCATCCCCATGTATATGGCGTGCAGCGACCGTTCGCTTAGGCAATACGTCCCCTAGGGGTTTATATGGAAAGAAACGGCATGGGAGCAGCGTTTTCCGTGCCGTTTTTGCTATTTGGAATTCCCGTTAAGTCTTCCGCTTATTTGTAATGGCGCGTCCGCTCGGTTTATAGTAGTGCGCGTGAATTGGTGAAGCCGTTGCTCGAATGGCTTCCGAAGAAAGGTTGCATACCATGCGTGTTGAGTTTTCTCCCCCCGATATTACTCAGGCTGAAATCGACCAGGTTGTCGAGGCTTTGAAATCGGGCTGGATCACCACCGGCCCCAAAACGAAAGAGCTCGAGCGTGAGGTTGCCCAGCTTTGCGGCACCAACAAAGCGTGCTGCCTGAATTCCGCCACTGCGGCGCTCGAGATGTGCCTGCGCCTGCTTGGCATCGGTGAGGGCGACGAGGTCATCGTGCCTGCGTACACCTACACCGCAACGGTGAGCCCCGTATGCCACGTTGGCGCAACGCCCGTTATGGTCGATGTCGCTCCCGGCAGCTACCAAATGGACTACGACGCCATGGAGGCCGCAATCACCGAGCGCACGAAGGCCGTTATCCCCGTCGACCTCGGCGGCGTTCCGTGCGATTACGACCGCATTTTTGCGGCTGTGGAGGCCAAGCGCGACCTGTATCATCCCGCAGAGGGCCTGCAGCAGGCGTTTGACCGTTGCATCGTGGTCACCGATGCTGCCCATGCTTACGGCGCGTCGTACAAGGGCACGCCGGTTGGTTCCGTGGCCGACTTCTCTTCGTTCTCGTTCCATGCCGTGAAGAACTTCACCACGGCCGAGGGCGGCGCGCTCACGTGGCGTTCTCGCGAAGGCATCGACGACGAAGCCGTGTACAAACAGCTGCAGCTGTTCTCGCTGCACGGCCAAAGCAAAGACGCCCTGTCGAAGATGAAGCTCGGCTCGTGGGAATACGACGTGGTTGCGCCGTATTTCAAGTGCAACATGACCGATGTGCTGGCGGCTATTGGCCTGGGCCAGCAGTCTCGCTACAAAGAGCTGCTTGCTCGTCGCCACGAAATGCTCGTGCATTACTCCGATGCGCTTGCCGGCGAGAAGGTGCAATTCCTGCATCACTTCGACGAGGACATCACTTCGTCGGGCCACTTGTGCCTGGCGCGCCTTGTGGGCAAGTCTCGTGCGTTCCGCGACCTGTTCATTGAAAAAATGGCCGAACGAGAAGTGGCATGCAACGTGCATTACAAGCCCCTTCCGATGCTCACTGCATATAAGAACCTTGGCTTCGATATCGCCAATTACCCGAATGCGCTCGCGCAGTTCGAGAATGAGGTTTCGCTGCCGCTGAACACCAAGATGACCGACGAGATGGTCGACTACGTTATCGCCTGCTTCGGCGAAGCGTATGCCGAATGCGAGGCCGCGGGTGTATAAGCACTTCTTTAAGCGCGTGCTCGATATCGTGCTCGGCCTTATTGCGCTTCCGTTCGTGCTTATCGTGTTCATCGTGTTCGCGCCGATGATTTATCTGGAAGACAAGGGCCCCGTTTTCTACAACGCGCCTCGCGTCGGAAAGAATGGCAAGCCGTTCGTTATGTACAAGTTTCGTTCCATGTACGTGAACGCGCCCGATTTGAAGATGGAAGATGGCAGCACCTACAACGGTGCCGATGACCCGCGCATGACGAAGATCGGTGCGTTTATGCGCAAGACGTCGCTCGATGAGTTCCCTCAGTTCCTGAATGTGCTGAAGGGCGACATGAGCATTATTGGCCCGCGTCCCGATTTGGATTCTGAAATGGCCTTGTACCAAGGCGATGAAGGTCGCAAGCTCGAAGTGACGCCGGGCATTACGGGCTACGCTCAGGCGTACGGTCGCAATTCGCTGCCGTGGCACGATAGGCTTGCCCTCGACGTGTATTACGTCGACCATTTGTCGTTCTTGCTTGACGTGAAGATCTTTTTCAAAACCTTCGCTACGGTGTTCAAGCAAGAGGGCATTTACGTGGAGCAGGAAGATTAGTTCTTCCGAACCCGGCGAACAGTATCCAGTCGCGGCAAACATGGCCGCGAACAGAAGAGGCATCAAGACGACTTGGTGCCTCTCTTGGTATAATCGCCTAAGCTGATGCCTATTCCGAAACGAGCTTTACGATGAAGAAGTCCCAAATCATTTCGCTTTTCGCTGCGGCAGCATTTGCCGTCGTCGTGCCAAGCGCGGCGTTCGCGCTCGACGCCGACGCGTGCGGCGACCAGGTTCCCGATGCGCTTGAGCAGAAAGCAGTTGATTCCGCTAATTCTGCCGATCAGTTCGAGAAAGAGGCTCCTTTGGCCGCTTCCGCTGCCGCGCCTTCGCAAGAGCCGGTCGCTGCGTCGCAAGCGAAGTCTGCCGGCGAGGCGGCGGCAGGCGAAGCGACCCAAGGCGGTTCTGGCGAGCAAGGCGAACAGCCCTCGTATAGCGAGGGGTGGAACGCTGTTGGCTCTGACTGGTATTTCGTGCGCAATGGAGCGCTCGTCTCGGGCTGGGAATACATCAATGGTCACTGGTACTGGTTCGATTCCTCGGCGGGCTGCAAAATGGCCACGGGTTGGATAGAGCTTTCGGGTTCGCGCTATTACTTGGCGCAGGGCGGCGACTTCCAGGGCGCCATGGCTACGGGTTGGCTTTACGATGGCGGCGCCTGGTATTACGCGAAGGATTCAGGCCATATGGCTGGCGGCTGGGAATTGATTGGCGGCGCATGGTACTGGTTCGATTCCGATAATGGCTGCGCTATGGCGCAGGGGTGCGTTACGGTTGACGGCCAAGACTACCTGCTTGGCGAATACGGCCTGGTCGACGGTTGGGTCTCGTATGCCGGAACGTGGTATTACGGTCGCGATGGCCAGCCCGAGACTGGTTGGTTGAAGCTTGGCGGCACGTGGTATTGGCTCGACCCCTCGGCACATGGCGCTATGGCAACGGGATGGAGCGACATCTCGTCGACGCGCTACTATTTTGACGCTTCCGGCGCCATGGCCACGGGTTGGATTCTCGATGGTGGCGACTGGTATTACGCCGATGCTTCGGGCGCGGTTCATTCGGGCTGGCTTTCTGCAAACGGAAGCCTCTACTATCTCGACCCCGCATGTGGCCTTAAGTTGGCTACGGGATATTTCTCGGTCGACGGGTCGAACTACTTCGCAAGTGACTCTGGTGAAATTGCCGTGCGCCAATGGGTGACCGCCGAGGACGGAACGACGGTTTTCGCGGGCGTCGATGGCGCGCTTTGCGGCAAGCTTGACGGCGGCGTGCTGTATGTCCCGAATGCCGATGGCGTGCTTGAGCCCGCTTCCGGCTTCGTTGAGCTGGGCGGTTGCAAGTTCTATATCGACCCCGAAACCCACGCGCCCTCGTCGGGCTGGAAACAGTTTGACGGCGTGTGGTACTACTTTGACGAAAACGGCTGCGCGCATGTTGGCTGGCTGGACGACAGTGGCTCCTGGTGCTATTTCGACAAGAGCGGTGCTCTGCAGACTGGTTGGATATATGTCGATGGGTCCTGGTACTATGCAAACGCTTCTGGGCGCATGGAAACCGGTTGGCTTTACGTCGGGGGTGCGTGGTATTACGCAAACGCCTCTGGTCGCATGGAAACCGGTTGGCTCTATGATGGCGGCTCGTGGTACTACTTCAGCGAGAGCAGCTGTGCCATGCAAACTGGCTGGATCGATGTGAATGGCACGTGGTATTACGCGAACGCGTCTGGTCGCATGGAAATCGGCTGGTTCGCTTCGGGCGACGCCTGGTATTGGTTTGACGGCAATGGCGCCATGGCTACGGGTTGGCAGTGGATCGATGGCTCTTGGTATTGCTTCAAGTCGAACGGCGTTTGGATTTCCGATTCAATGAATGCGAAGGCCCAAAGCTACGCGAGCCGCACGAACTGGCTCATTCTGGTCGATACGTCCCGGTGCGTCACGAGCATTTACTACGGCTCACAGGGCAATTGGGATTTGAACAGGCGCTATGTGTGCTCAACAGGAAGGGCTGGAACGCCGACGGTCATCGGCGAGTATGAGGTGTTCGGCAAGGGCTACTCGTTCGGCCATGGCTACACCTGCTATTACTACACGCAGTTCTACGGTGACTATCTGTTCCATTCCTCCCCGTACTACGTCAACAGCAACCGAATCATGGATCCGACCATGGGCGTTCCGTCATCGGCCGGGTGTGTGCGTCTGGAAATTCAGAATGCAAAATGGATTTATGACAACATTCCCTATGGCACGAAAGTCGTGACGTACAATTAGCAAAGTTGACCATGTCTTATATTTCGGAGAGCGCCGACAATGATGGAGCTGCCGTTTAGGCATGCGAACCTCGCGGGTTCTGGTGTTATGGCGACGGGTCGTGAAGAGATAGGCGGCTCGTGGTACGCATTCGACGACAGCGGGGCCATGAAAACTGGTTGGGTGCTGTGCGACGACGGTTGGGTGTATGCGCAGCCGTCTGGCGCGCTGCAAACGGGCTGGCTTGCCAAGGGCGGCTGGTATTGGCTCGATCCCGAGCAACAAGGACTCATGGTCGTCGGCATTCAACAAATTGGCGGCGCATGGTATTGCTTCGGCGCCGATGGCTCCATGCTTACAGGGTGGCACACCATCGATTCCCACTACTACCAGTTCGGCGGCGATGGGGCGATGCTTGAAGCGGAACCATCGGCGACAACCGACATGCAACGACAGCTCGTTGCTGCCTGTAGTGCGGTTCCCACTCCGGGGCCAGGGCTTTGTTCGGAATGGGTTGCCTTGGTATTCAATCGTATTGGTCAGGGCCAATTGCTCCCCAATAACGACTACGACGCCGATGACATGTTCTACGCTTATTGCGGTCTCGATAATTTGAGCGAACTTCGCGTCGGTATGATCATCGCCGTTCCGTCCCATACTCATACGTATGCGGGTTCGATTTGGGGCCACATTTGCATCTATGTGGGCAACAACACCGTTATGGACAATATCGGCCGTATTCGCACGATGCCGCTCGACAAATGGCTCAGCTACTACACAACGACGTATTCTCCGAAATGGGGTTGGTACAACGGCGTTCCTCTTGAGTAGTGCTTTGGGGTTTTGTTTTTCCAAGGAACGAAGGGCGTTTCGCCTTATTGCGGGCATCGCGTCGAAAGGCGCGGGCCCGCTTTCTGTGCGGCTCTTGCGGTCATTTTTGACCGCCCCCCGTTCTTTCTTGTTAAAAAATGTTACCTGGGTGAATCATTGCTAAAATTATCGCCGCAAGCATCGAGTTGAAAAAGAGTGCAAGAATCGAGCGGGATTATGAAATATGGAAAAGCGGCGCTGCTCGTGGGAATCGCACTTCTCGTTCCATGCCAGCTTTGCTGGGCGGACAATGCGCCCCTGAATAGTGCAGCGTCTCATGCCCCACACGCGGTTCAGCCTGAGAACACTGTGGACGTATCGTCGAATTCTTCCATAGGGTTAAACACGGGCTCTTCCGAACGAGCCGGCGAGTCGGCAGCTGATCCGGAGCCCAATACACCATCGACCGGCGAATCTGAAGGCGCTGGTTCTGATTCGCAGTCGCCCGATTCGTCTCATCCGACATATGCGAAGGGCTGGAACGAAACCGAAGACGGCTGGGTCTACCTTATGTCTGATAACCAAGATTCCTTTTGTGAGGGGTGGCTCAAGCTCGGCGATACGTGGTACTGGTTTGACCCCGCCACCCATCTTATGGCGACGGGTGTCGTTGAATGCAATGGCTGCATGTACCGATTTGTCGATTCGGGTGCTCGCGAGGGTGCTATGACGGTTGGCTGGTCGTATGACTCCGAGGCATCGCTGTGGTATTACGCAAGGCCGTCGGGTATGCTCGAGTGCGGCTGGCTGGAGATCGGCGATATATGGTACTACTTCGGTGAGGAAACCTGCGCCATGCAAACGGGCTGGCTCGAACTCGATGGCGCAGCTTACTACTTCGACGAATCGTTGGGAGCCATGGCCACTGGATGGCACTGGATCGATGGGGCATGGTATTCCTTGAGGCCGACGGGCGTGCTCGAGCGCGGCTGGCTGCTTGAGGGAGACACGTGGTATTGGCTCGACCGCGAGACTGGCGCAATGGCGAACGGCCCATGCGAAATCGATGGTACCTCCTATGGTTTCTACTCGAGCGGCGCTATGGCTTCGGGTTGGTTCTTCTTTGACGGAGCATGGTATTACGCGTCAGATTCGGGCGTGCTACAGAGCGGCTGGCTGGCCGATAGCGATTGTCGGTATTACCTTGACGAGGAAACGTATGCCATGCAGACGGGCTGGATTGAGCTCGATGGCGTCGAATACTATTTTGACGATGCTTCTGGAGCCATGGCGTCGAACAGGTGGGTCGTGGATGGCGACGGCCAAGCGTTCTACGTGGGCTCTTCCGGTGCGATTCTGTGCAAGGGCGTTCAGTCGGCCGACGGCATTATCGTGACCGGTGAGGACGGCCTGCCTTTTGCCGGGTGGATTGAGCTCGATGGCAATAGGTTCTTGTTCTCGGACGAGGGGCTTATGCTCACGGGTTGGCAAGAGCTTGATGGCACGTGGTATTACCTCAACGACCAGGGAATCATGCAAACGGGCTGGCTGTATTGGGATGGCCATTGGTATTTGCTCGGCAATTCTGGCGCCATGCAAACAGGCTGGAATTATGTTGACGGAAACTGGTATTACTTCAACTCGTGGGGGTATATGGCGTGCGGCGGCTGGCAGTACGTCGGCTCGGTCGATTACAAGTTCAGCTCGTCGGGCGCGATGGTCGGCGCATGGGTCGACGTTCCGTGCTACATGCAGTATCCAGAGTTGCCGACGGGTTGCGAATCGGTTGCGCTCACGAACCTTCTGAATTACTACGGGTTCGGCCTTTCGAAGACGACTATCGCGGGTCACTATCTTCCGCTCAGCTGGAGCAATAATTTCGTGACGGCGTTCGCTGGCGACCCGTTCACGGGAACGGGCGGGCTCAACGGCTGCGTGGCCCCCGCAATCGTCATTGCGGGCAACAACTACTTGAGCGCTGCGGGAAGCTCCCTGCGCGCCGTGGACGTGTCGTTCAGCTCTATTCCTGCTTTGAAGAGCCGTCTGTCGTGTGGCCAGCCGATTGAGGTATGGAATACCGAATGGGGCGGATACCCCGGCGGGCGCTATGCGGCTTCGTGGTACAACGGCCACAGCTACGGCTTGTGGGGCGGAAACCATGCGGTCGTGCTGAAGGGCTACGATGACGAAAAGGGCATCGTGTACGTTTCCGATTCCATTTCGGGCGACGTGACGAGGGATGCGAAGGTCTTTTTCTCGACGTGGCAAATGATGGACAGCCAAGCCGTCGCGATTGAGTAACGAGCGTCCCAATCGCATCGAATGATTGAGCGCCGGGCGGCTTTATCGACTCAAAGCAAAAGTCCCGCCGCGGGTTTGCTCGCGGCGGGACTTTTTCGTGCACGCCGCCCGAAGGCATTCGCCCTGGGCGGCTTATATTTTCTTCGGGGTTAGAGGTATTGGTTCACCATAACGCCGCCGAAAACGCTCATGCGGTAGAAGACGCGCAATTGGCCGTTGTCGTCGAGGTCGGCACGCGTTTCGTCGAGAATGCCGTTCTCTTTCGCGGTTGCGAGAGCTTCCTCAACGTCTTTGTTGGTGAGCAGCTTGTAGCCCGCGTAGTCGCTCTCGAGCGCGGCCACGATGTCGGCGGCGCAATGTTCGGCATCGTCTTTGAATTGCCCAATAATGGCGTAGTAAAGGGGCGGCAGATTATTCTTCATTGTTCTGCTCCTTTCGTTTTGCCAGGTGATCGGCGGGGTTCACGGCAATCAGGAAGATGCCTACGACCATGACGAGCGCGCCAACCCACTGCATGATTGACAGGGGAGGATAGTCGGCCGACATGCCGCCGATGTTCAGCACGCCCAGAACGATCCAAATGAAGAACGGTCCCCAGAAGGCGTACATGCCGTTGCAAGCCATGCCCAGGGCGGTGCCGCACATGGAGTTGCCCTTGTACCAGAACGAGAACGCGGGCATCGCGAACAGGCCCGAAATGGCGAAGATCACGATGGCCGGGTCGGTGATGGCGCCTGCGAGAATCGTGGGCACGCTGGCGATGTCACCGCCGAAGGCGGCGAGAACGGGGAAGGCGATGACGAGCTCGAGAAGACCTGCCGTAAGCTGGCGAATGGCGATGCCGATGCGGTAGTCGATGAGTACGGTGCCGAAGCCGGCGACGCAGCCCTCGAAGCCCCAGCCGAATGCGGCCAGGAATGCGAACAGGCAGCCGAACAGCGCCTCGGGGCCCATGTTCGCGAAGCTCGTGCCGCCAATCGCGGCGGCGGCGGCCAGGCACACGAGCACTCCGGCGATTTTATGCGCGTCGAGGCTCTGCTTGAACAGAATGCGGCCGAGCACAGCGCCAATGGCGCAGTTGAGCGCCGCGATGGGCACGATAACGCCGGGGTTGCCCGCGGCGGTCGCCGAGTTGAGCGCGACCACGTAGGCGATGGTCGCGAACGGCCCGCCAATGGCGGCGCACAGCATCATGACGCGGCCGGGCTTGGTCGCGATGGTTTTGCGCAGGTCACCGAGCTGGCCGTTCTTGGCGCACATGACGAGCGACCACAGGCCGCTGAACAGGTCGTTGAGGCCTGCTGCGAGTGCGGCAAGGGTAAAGGTGATGGCGAACGCGCTTAGCGGGGCGTTGCCGTTCCAGGCCTCGCCCGCGAACCATGCGCCCCACACGCCCTGGGTTTCTCCCAAGGTAAGGAACGCCGTATACAGGCCGTAGCAAATGCCCGAAGCCACGGCGAAGGCGACGCCCTTCATCATGAACGAGCGGTGCCTTTGTTTGCGAAGGGCCGCGATATCCTGCTGCATGTCTTCTCCTGATCGATAACGTACGTGTTTTTCGCTGTGCCGGCGCGGTTACTTGCCGGCTGCTTCGTAGAGGTCGAGCGCCTTCTTCAAATACGTCTTGGCGTGGCGGTAATAGATGTATGCCCATTCGCCCACGTTGTCGCCTTCGCTTTCCTTAAGCAGCGACCAGGCGTACCAGCACCAGCCCGCCATGCCGACCTGGCCCAGGTTGTGGCGCCATTCGACGTCGGTGGGGGTGCGGTCGAAGTAGCTTGTGAGCGCCCGGAGCATTTCATCTTCGCTGAGCTGCTCGCATACGCAGAAGGTGCCGAAATCGTTGGCATAGTCGCCCATGCCGGCGTATTCCCAGTCGATGAGGCTCGTGTTGCCGTCCTCGTCGATGAGGAAGTTCAGGCCGAAGAAGTCGTTGTGGCATAGCACGGGCTCGCCGCCGTCGGCCACGAGGTATTCGTTGAGCTTGGCCGCCTGGTCGCTCATTTCCTGCCAGTCGTTCACGCTAATGGGGCCGCGGGCAAGCAGCGAGCGCTCGTAGTTGCGGCCTTCGTCGTAGAAGCTGAAGCTGCGCTCGACCTTGGCGTTCGACTCGTGCAGCTTGCGCGCCATGCGCATGGCCTGGTCGAGCTGTTCGCCATTGTGGGCGTCGAGGTTTTTGCAGTTGACGACGAACTTCGAAATCTTCCAGCCGCGGCGCGGGTTTTCGAACACGAAGGTGTCGTCGAGGCCGAGCTTGGCGGCTGTTTCGAGCGCGGCCTTCTCGGCGTTGCGGTCGATAAGCAGCTCGGTGCCAATGCCGGGGTGGCGGTAGACCCACTCGCCGTCGTTGGTGGCGAAGTGGCAGCTCAGGTTCGTGATGCCCTGCTTCAGCGGGTACACGTCGTGGATTTCCGATTTCTCGCAGCCAAGCACGGCGACGATGTTGTCGAAAATTTCGCTGTCGAGGTTTTCCAGGAACAGCGGATCGAATTCCTGCAGTTCATCGAGCGAGTCGAACTCGTGGATGATGGGATTCTCGTAGCGGCGGATGGTCATGTCGAACTCGTTGAGGTGCTCGATGTAGAGGTTCTCCCAGAGCTTGTCGCGCGTTTGCGGCAGGTCGTATTCGGCTTCCAGAATTTCGCGGAAGTGCTCAGAGAACGCACGGTCGAAGTAGGCGTGGCCGATCATGTACCAGGCGTCGCTGCCGCCGATGGTCACCTTCGAGATGCGGTCATGCGACTTGGTTTGCATGCACCATTCTTTCGTGGGGCCTTCGGAGTATTCGGCGGAGTAGTACGCCTTCCACACGTGGCTCTCGAAGGGGTTTTCCTCGAAGTAGTTGTCGGAAGAGCAAATATAGGTGTTGCCCAGAATCTCGCGCACGAGCATGAGCGAGCTGTTGTTGTTGCGCTCGGCGTAGGCGCGGTTGACGACGATTTTCACGCCGTATTTGTCTTCGAGGTAGAAGAACGATTCCTTCTTGTAGCCGACCACGATCACGATGTCGTTCACGCCAGCGGCCTTGAGCTGTTTGATTTGGCGCTCGATGAGCACGTCGCCGCGCACCTTGAGCAGGCCCTTGGGACGTTCGTACGAGATGGGGGCGAAGCGGCTGGAAAGGCCGGCGGCCAAGATAACCGCGTTGTCGACGGCGTAAGGCTTGAGCGCGGCCATGCCTTTGGCTGTGAGACGGCCGTCTTCGAGGAGGCCTTCCTCGGCGCATTCCTTCATGGCGACGTTCACCGTGGCTAGGGCCATGCCCGTGGTTTCGGCGACTTCGCGCTGCGTGAGCCCAGCCGTTTGCGACAGGGCGTTGATGACTTTGAATTGGTTATGGGTAAGTGCCATGGGAATTCTCTCTCTTGTTCGGATTTCGAAAGTGTAGCACAAAAACCGAACACGGGATAGCGGAGCACATAAATCGCGCACAGAGGCGTAGAGGGGGTTGCGAAAATGTTGCGCAACAAATTTTGGAAATGTGGGGGGATAATGGAGCGTAGGATTATTGTGTGATGGGAGAGGCTATGAAAAAAGTCGACCACCTGGTAG
>OLPV01000374.1_pt1 | contig 40297 bp, 36 predicted proteins | sample 1671961 | NCBI WGS metagenome assembly OLPV01 (sample SAMEA3136630, study PRJEB25190) | human gut metagenome | biome: human gut; feature: human-associated habitat; material: faeces | place: Austria | collected 2013 | reverse complement strand
CTCCCAACAGGTGAAATGACCTATCGCGACGTAACTGGTTCGTACACGCCGCTTATTACAGGTGAAAACATTACCCGTGTAACGGTGGATAAAGAATCCGAAACAAGCAACTATTACGCTGTCAACATTACACTTGATAGTGCTGGCAGTGAAGCCTTTGCTCAGGCAACTCGCGAACTGGCGCCCGACCATGGCAAGATTGTCATTGTTCTTGATGGTCAAATCCAATCTGCACCTGCTGTTCAATCTGAAATTACCGGTGGTCAGGTTTCCATTACGGGTAACTATACCCTTGAGCAGGCTCAGTCACTGCAAACTGTTCTTGAATCCGGTTCGCTGCCCGTAAGCTTCCATTACGAGCAAAGTCAGGTTGTAGGTCCTACGCTTGGCCAAGATGCATTAATGAGTGGTTTGCTTGTTGCAATTCTTGGTTTGACGCTGGTTATTCTTTATCTGATAGCGTTCTATCGCGGTCTTGGTCTTTTGACGGCAGCCGCCATGGTAGTGTTCGCTATTTTCTACCTTGGCTTGTTGGCAACGCTTTCTGCTTTTGGCTTATTCTCGCTTTCTCTTGCGGGTATTGCAGGTATCGTTCTAACTATTGGTATGGCGGCCGACTCATCCATTTTGGTATTGGAGCGTTTCCGTGAAGAAATACGTATGGGGCGCAGTGTACGTGCCGCGTCCATTACGGGCGTTCGTCACGGTATTGAAACCTCCATTGATGCTGACTTGGTAACGTTGGTATCTGCACTAACGTTGTTCTTCTTGGCAAGTGCATCGGTTAAGGGCTTTGGCATGACTCTTGCCCTTGGTATTGTGTGTGACATCGTAATGATGCTACTTTTGAAGGCTCCTTTGATCCGCTTACTTGCTCCAAAAGTTATTGCAAGGCATCCAGGATTTTGGGGTATCAAGGATTGCGAACAGGCAGCTCCTGTTTATGCTGAGCTTACAGGTACCACCATGGCACCTGATAAGGTGTTACGTCCCGATAAGGCAGCAGAAGCTAGCGCTGATCAACCTTCAACTGATATTCCAAAATCGGTTACCCACAAAACACTCGATCAGCTTAAAGGACGCTTTATTCGACGCGACATCAACTTTATGGGTGTGCGTAAAATTCTGCTCGCCATTTCAGCGGCACTTATCGTGATGTCTTTTGCGGTAGTAGGCATTAAGGGTGTTACTTTTGGTATTGAATTTGTGGGTGGTACGTCTATTACGTTCCATAACACGGGTGATATTACTATTGAAGATATGCGTGCGGCATGTACCGATGCTGGTGAGCCTGATGCGATAGTCCAAACTACCAATTCGGACGGATCTGCGGGCTTCTTGGTTCGCACTACAAATACATCTCCTGAAGATGCTGCGGCTACAGCAAACCAAATTGCAAGTGATCTTGGCATTGCAACGGATAGCTTTGAAGTAAACACGGTAGGTCCCGACTGGGGCGCTGGGGTAATTCAATCTTCGGCAATTGCCTTTGCGGTATCGCTTTTACTGATTATTGCCTACATTGCAATTCGCTTTGAATACAAGATGGGCATCATGGCGGTTGTGGCATTGTTGCACGACTTGATAATCGTGGTAGGTATTTATGCGTTGGTCGGCCGTGAAATTACGCCGAATATGGTTGCAGCACTTCTTACCATTTTGGGTTATTCGTTGTACGACACGGTTGTTGTATTCCATCGTATTAACGACAACATGAAGGAATCAACGCTGAAGTGTACCTTTATGTCTATGGCGAACCACTCCATTAACCAGGTATTTATTCGTACGATTAACACCACACTTACTTCGTTTGTTCCGGTGCTTGGCATGCTGTTATTCGGCGGTGAAACCTTGAAGGACTTCGCGTTCGCTATGGCGGTTGGCTTAATTGCTGGCTCGTATTCTTCCATTGCCGTGGCAACGCCTCTGTATGCCATGTGGAAATCACGCGAAAAGAATAATGCTAAACTGGTTAAGAAATACGGTACGGACATCCAGCTGTTTACCTTTGCATCTACTTTACCTCCTGCAAATAAAGCGGAAGAGGAGGCATCGGTTGCAGTTGCTGAAGAAGCCGCTCAGGGAAAGAACGCAGCTTATAATTCTGCAAGCGGTACAGCACAAGGTGCAAACGCAGCGAAGTCCGGCGCGAAAACAGCAGGGCAGTCTGCTTCAAACAACCGCAAAAGGAGGAAGAAATAAATGAGAGAAGGTAGCGCACCAAATTTTGCACCACCAGTAGAAGAAGGAACTGTTTTTACTTTTCAGGATGAGTCTGGTGATACGGTAGATCTGGAATTTTTAGGTTTGATTATCCACCAGGATAGGCGTTATGGATTCTTCTATAACGTGGGTGAGGATTCTGAGGTAGGCGGATCAGGTGAAGTTACAGTGTTGGAAGTAACTGAGCTTGATGAGGATGGTCAGCCTGCTGGATTTGAGTTGGTGCTTGATGGCGCAATTGCGCAAGAGGTATATGAGGACTTCAAGCAAGCAACAAAGGATTTGTACGATTTCGAATAGGTCAGAAATGCGCAATACCGTTGCTGAAAGCGTGGTTCGGTGAATCATTATTTTAGAGGTGCGTATTCTGCTAATTAAATCCCACTTTAGATGTATCTAGAGCGGGATTTTGTTTTTTATTGGGTATGCTTGTTTCTGCACCTAAAACGCCATTTAAGCCTTGTTGCTTATGTGCGGAAATTGTAATCTTGTATGTTGCAAAACATTTTTGTAGCAAAATTGACAATGAATGTTACTAAGCAATTGGATTATCTAAAAAAATGGGTATCCTATTGGTTTGTATGTATATGCGCAGAAATGCACTATAACCAGCGCGTAACGATTAAATGCGCCAAGGTTAACGAGCGGTTTTGTGCGGTAAATATGAAACGCAAGGGTGAAAGAAAGTCTATTTGGTTAGTTTCTATGGCTAAGCACGGTTCGCATAAAAAAATCGATCAGCAAAATAACCATCATTCGAATACGTCCCATGATGGTAGTTCTTCATCATTAGTGGATCAGGATTTGGTTCGTGTTCGCAAGAAGCGTAAAAAACATGGTAAAGCACCTAAGGTAATTCTTGTTATTGTTGCGGTAATACTTGTAATTTGTATTGCTGTTGGGGCTGCGGTAGCTCTGTATATGAATTCCATTTCGGATTCTATGAAAATGGATGAACAACAGCAATCGGATTTGGATTCAGTTCTTTCAGAAAGTTCGGTGCAGGAACCTTATTATGTGCTGCTGCTTGGATCGGACGCACGTGCAACGGACACTACCAGTCGTTCGGATACGATGATTTTGGCACGCATTGATGCTAATGTTGGTAAAGCTACGTTAGTCTCAATTCCGCGTGACACCAAGGTAGAAATTGAAGGTCATGGTACTCAAAAAATAAATGCAGCCTATGCGTTTGGTGGCCCTGCTGGTGCTGTTGAAGCGGTTGAGGATTTTGCTGGTGTTGAAGTTTCTCACTACGTAGAAATTCATTTTGATGAGCTGGAAACGGCTGTTGATCAGCTTGGTGGCATTTGGATTGATGTTCCAGTTTCCAATACTCAGACAGGTGCAAGTCATTCAAAATATACATTTAATGAAGGTATGCAGCGTATGAATGGTGAACAGGCATTAGCCTTTGCGCGTGAGCGTTATGGCTATACCGAAGGCGATTTCCAGCGTGCGGAAAATCAGCGTTTGGTAGTTCAAGCGCTGGCAGATACAGTGCTGTCACTTCCCCCTACTGAATTGCCGGGAACCATTCAATCTTTAGCTAGCTGTATTTCAACAGACTATTCTTTAAATGATTTAATTACGCTTGCTCAGACTTTCCAACAGGCAGGACATTATTATTTCTATTCTGCAATGGTTCCGTCTACCACTCAAACTATTGACGGCGTTTCGTATACCATTACGCTTGAGGATGAATGGGCGAATATGATGCAGATGGTTGATACGGGACAAGATCCTAGCAAAGCCAATGTATTGACTCAGAATACCCAAGCAGTTGAACAAGATGGTGAATCATCAAGTTCAACTAGTGGGGTGGGTACGAGCGGTAGTTCGTAAGTAAACTGCTAGTTTTCCTAGCGGAAATATAAGTAATCGTAGGTACTGTAGGCATGTATTAATAAGGAACAGGCAAAAGGAAATAACGAATGACCCTATTAGAGCTATTCCAACTTTTAAAAAATCATATAAAGCTGGTTATTGCGCTTCCAATTATTTTTGCGCTTGTAACAGCAGTTGGCAGTTGGATTTTCTTGGCTAATACCTATACTGCAAATGTTTCAATGTATGTATTGGCTAACTCATCCGAAACACAGAGCAATACATCTTTGTCAACTGATCTTTCTGCTAGCCAGATGATTACTAATGACGTTTCGGAACTTATTCAAAGTGAACGAGTGCTTAATCAGGCGGCAAACCAACTTGGTATGAGCGAAAGCGAACTAAAGGGTTATGACATTAAGGTAACCAGTTCTACCACCACTCGTCTTATTACCATTAGCGTTACGGGTGATACTCCAAATTCTGCGGCAGCAATTGCGAATGGTATAGCAGATACTACTAACAGTGTCGCTCAAGAAATTATGAATATTGAAGCAGTTAATGTAATTGATCAGGCTGAAGTACCTACATCTCCTTCAGGACCACCACGCACCATGTATACTGCAGTTGCCTTCTTGGCGGGTATTTTTGTTGCAGTAGCAATAGTGGTTCTTATGGATATGATCAATACTCGCATTCGTAAGCCTGAAGAAATTGAAGAGTTGCTTGATATTCCTGTAATTGGCAGAATTCCGGTAATTAAATAAGGGGGTGGCGCATATGGCAAAGAAAAAGAAAAAGGCAGCATCAAATACGCTTGAAATTCAAAATGCTGCGAAAACCATGTTGGCAAATATTCGCTTTGCTTCGGTGGATAGCCCTATGCAAAGCATTGTTATTACGTCTTCCGTTCCTAATGAAGGGAAAACTACAACAACTATTGAGTTAGCTAAAGCAATTGCTAGTTCAGGCAATAGCGTTTTGCTGGTAGAAGCGGATATGCGCCGCCGTAGTGCGGCCTCCGCATTAGGGGTTCGTGCTAGCCATGGTGCCTATGCGGTAATGGCAAATCAGATAACCTTACAAGAGGCAGTAGTTTCTGCGGGCGTTCCAAACTTTTACTTCTTGGACACGGAGCCTAATATCCCGAATCCAGCAGATATTTTGTCATCCCGAGCTTATGTTCGCTTGGTTGATGAAGCTTGTGATGCATATGATTATGTGCTGTTTGACACGCCACCAGTTGGTACGTTTGTAGATGCTGCTATTCTTTCCCGTTTAGTGGATGGTGTGGTTCTGGTTGTAAAAATTGGCGGCGCAAAGCGCGATGAAATTGTTGCTGCGTATGATCAGCTAAACAAGGCAGAAGCTCATATTATTGGTGCTTGTGCTACCTTCTGCGAAGGTACGGGTTCTGAATATTATTACGCTTACTACAATAAGGACAACCAACGGGTGGATCCTGAAAAGGAAGCAAGTCGTGCTAAAAAGAAAGGTGGTTTTACACCGCCTCCTGCAACGCCGGCTATTCCACGTGGTGTTAATAAATCGGTACCAGTAAGGGGGGCAAAGCCTGGCGGAACAGGCTCTAGTACGGCGGTTCCTGCGCATAATCAAGCTCCGAAGCAGGCGAAGCAAGCTGAACCCCAACAAAACATTTCAAATAGCCAGTCTTGGAAACGCTCTGCTGTGCAGGCAGGCGTTCAACAAGTGCGCCGATCTAATACTCCGCGGGTTGATCGCAGTCAAAGGAAGCATTAATCCATGAGGGATGTGCACTGCCACATATTACCTGGAGTAGACGATGGCTCCCGTTCCATGGAAGAATCCCTTGAAATGGTGCAAGCTGCTATGCGTGCAGGGGTAACTTCGTTTGTATGTACACCTCACTGTAGGGATCCTTGGTTTGATTACGATGCTATGTGGGACGCCTTTTATGCCCTGCAGGCTGAAGTTAGCAAGATCCGTATGGCTCCTAAAATGACTATGGGCTTTGAAGTTAATTACAAAAAGCTAATGGAGCTGGGAATGGATTGGGCTGACTACTTGGGCTTTGAAACAGGGGAGTTTTTACTTGAGCTTCCCACCCGTACGTTGCCGGGGGACTGGGAGCGTATTGTGTTTCAGTTGCAAGGTAAAGGTTATACGGTAATAATTGCTCATCCGGAGCGCTATGCGCCCGTTCAAAACAATATTGATGTAGTGCGTCAGTTTATTGGTGCAGGCTGCAAAATACAGGTTTCAGCAGACTTTATGAATGAAAGTTCATTTAGTCCCATTAAGAAAACCGCAAAGCGTCTGTTTGATGAGGGATTGGTTAACTTTATTGCGAGTGATGCTCATGGTCCATTAGCTTATGAGCAATTGTGGCACGCCCGTAAAGAATACTTTGCGAAAGGTGCTCATGCGCGAATGTAGGTTGTTGGGGGCTTATAAACTGGGTACGTAATTACACAAAGGCAAAGAGAAGAAACGGAGAACTTAATACTTATTTAACCAAAATTTACTATGTTTGCAGCTATAAATAATTTGATGCATATATAACATGTTTTGTTCCTAAGCTGTTTAATTGTACTAGCTGAACAGCTTAAATAGGTAACGCGTTTGGAACAACAGAAGCGAAACCGTTTGAATAAAAGCAGAACCTGTCCTAACCATAGGTCATGGAAGTTGAGTTAGGGTCTGCTTTTATTCAAGCCGTTTCATTAAGGACCAAGGCTTGCAATGGTGTACTTACTGGTTTTATACGGGTGGGTACGCAAACGACATATCTTTGAATGTGCTAAATCGTCGCTGGGTGCGCGTTTGGTTACAGCTAAGAGTTTGAATGAAATGTTTGTTTTGAAGGATTAGCTTCCTATGGCGAAGCTATGCACTTTTGCTGCGCCGTGAGCTTACCTTCGAAAGAAAGGTGGCACGCGTGTGGTACGTAGTCCAGGTTGTTGGTGGGCAAGAGCATGCCGTTATTGAGCAAATAGAAAAACTTGTAAGTTCAACAACATATAAAAGTTGTTTTATACCTCAGTACGAAGTTAAAAAGCGCTATAGCGGGGTGTGGAAGTACCGCCAGGAAGTGTTATTTCCTGGGTATGTTTTTGTGGATACAAAAACTCCTGACAAATTTAGAAAACAGCTTAACAAAGTAAGTCGCATGACTAAGCTGCTGCATGACGGAAACGAACATTTTATTCCTTTAGCTGATGATGAAAAAACAATTATTAGTGCATTCATTGGTGACACTGATCACGTCATGAAAATGTCCGAAGGCATCATTAACGGTGATGAAGTTGTCATATTAAAAGGTCCTTTAATGAACCATTTGGGTTTGGTTAAAAAAATAGATAGACATAAGCGTCTTGCCTACTTGGAATTACAAATGTGTGGGCGCCCAGTAACCATTAAAGCTGGATTAGAAATTGTCAAAAAATACTGAACAAAAAAATAATGAAACTAGAATTAATTTAGACACTGTTCACAAGGATAGTGCTAATCAGCTTGATGGCGAAAAGCATGCTCCAGTAGAGGAACTAATAAAGCGCGCAGGTCTTGAACCCACGCTTGAAAATGCCCAGGCTATTTATGCACTAACCAATACTCCAGAGTATCTACTATCGGGGCTTAATTTTGAAGGTCATCATCTTTACCGTTTTTCTAAACGAGTTTTTGATGTAGCTGCGAGCGTACTGGGCATGTGTCTTCTTTCATGGCTAATTCTTGGTACTGCGGTTGCCGTAAAAGTTACGAGTCCTGGGCCAATTATTTTTAAGCAGCAGCGTGTTGGAAAAAACAAAAAGCTTTTTAATATTTATAAATTCCGTACCATGCGCATAGATACTCCAAATTTACCCAGCCATATGATTGATGCCAATGATTGGCTGACTCCTATTGGTGCAATAATGCGCCGCTTGAGCCTAGACGAGTTACCTCAACTTTGGAATATCCTAAAAGGAGATATGAGCGCAGTTGGCCCTAGACCTGCCTTGTGGTCTCAGTTTGATTTAGTGGCAGAGCGGGATTTATATGGTGCAAATAATGTTCGCCCAGGATTAACGGGGTGGGCACAAATAAATGGGCGCGATGAGCTTTCCATCAAATCCAAAGCAATGCGTGATGGCGAATATGTTGCAAAACGTGGTGTTTTGTTTGACTTACGTTGCTTCTTTGGAACTTTTGCGAAGTTGTTTACTGGGGCTGGTGTTGTTGAAAAAACGGTTCCAGAACCATCTTTGGACAATAAAGATATGACCTCTGACTTTGCAGCAAATGATCCACGGAATCAACAATCAGTGGACAATGGAGAAAAGGAAGGCGTTGTTGCGTGAGCGAATTGCAAAACACGCCGGTAATTAAGCAAGATCAAACTATGCGTACATTAATAATTGGCGTTGGGGAAACCGGTTGTATGACCATTGAACGGATGAGCTCTGGCAAGTCTGATATGCCTGGTAACCCGATAGTTGCCGTGGATGATGATCCGCAAAAGTTAGAAAAAGAATTTGAGGGAATTACCGTAAAGGGAACTTGTGATGATATTCCAAAATTGGTAGACGAATTCGATATTAGTCAGATTGTTTTTGCAATTCCTTCCGCAACGCGTGAACAACGCGCAAGAATCTATGATATTTGTTTAAAAACTAATGTACGAGTTTTAGCGGTTCCGCCATCGCTTTTAGGTACACCAGTAAAGACGATAAAAAAAGTTCCTATAAAACAAGTAGGCGCTACGGAGCTTTTAAGTCGTCCAGAAATTATGTTGGATACGGAAGAAGCAATTGGCATTATCAAGGGTAAGACTGTTTTAGTTACAGGTGGCGGCGGGTCTATTGGCTCTGAGATTTGTAGACAAATTGCTTCAATGGAACCAAATAAAGTAATTATTTTTGATATTTATGAAAATACCGCCTATGAACTTTACCGAGAGTTGCTTAATGAATACGGCGACGAAGCTAAGGATCGTTTTGTGGTTGAAATTGGTTCTGTTCGCGATTCCGAGCGTTTGTGGGAATTGTTTGATGCGTATTCACCGCAGGTAATTTTTCATGCAGCAGCACACAAGCATGTGCCTTTAATGGAGCATAATCCACGTGAAGCGGTACTTAATAATGTGTTTGGTACGTTGAATGTTGTGAAGCTTGCAATTGAGTGGGACGTAGAGCGGTTTGTTTTAATTTCGACCGATAAAGCCGTTAATCCTACCAATGTTATGGGCGCTACCAAGCGTATGTGTGAAATGATTATGCAGCGCTATGCCAAGGTTTCACCAACTATTTTTACTGCGGTACGTTTTGGTAACGTACTTGGAAGCCATGGTTCGGTAATTCCTCTTTTTAAGGCGCAGATTGCTAAGGGTGGTCCTGTTACTGTTACTCATAAAGATGTCACCCGCTATTTTATGACTATTCCTGAAGCATCGCGTTTAGTTATTCAGGCGGCAGCACTTGCTAAAGGTGGAGAAATCTTTGTACTTGATATGGGAGAGCCTGTACGTATATATGATTTAGCAGAAAAGCTTATTCGCCTTTCAGGTTTTGAACCGGGCAAAGATATTAAAATTGAGATTACAGGGCTCCGTCCTGGAGAGAAACTTTATGAAGAGCTTCTTATGGATGATGAAGGGGTTATTCCGACAGAGCATAAAGATATTACGGTATCTACGGCTAAGCCTCCAACACCAGAAGAAGTGGATGAAAAGATAAAGAAACTGGCAAAGGTAGTCCATGAAAGCACTGGATGTATTAAGAAGTGCATAGCAGAGGTAGTAGACACTTATCAACCAGGGGCTTGTAAGTAGTGAAACGTGTACTAATAACAGGCGCTGGAAGCTATGTAGGTACCCACGTAATGCGGCGTTTGCAAGAAGAGCCCGACAAATTCGAAGTACAAGAGCTAAGTGTTAAAGACGATAGCTGGAAGACCTTCGACTTTTCTATTTTTGATGTGGTGTATCACGTTGCTGGCATTGCGCATGTATCAACAGATCCTTCAATGGAGTCTTTGTACATGCAAGTAAATCGTGATTTAACTATTGAGGTTGCGAAGCATGCAAAGGCTGCAGGCATAAAACAATTTATTTTTATGAGTTCTGCAATTGTCTATGGTGATTCGGTACCTGCTGGAACAGGTAAGCCAATAACCTTAGAAACTAAACCAAACCCTGCAAACTTCTACGGACGAAGCAAATTGGAAGCCGAAGAAGGTTTGCAGGATTTAGAAGATGAAAGCTTCAAGGTGTCAATTGTACGAGCTCCTATGATTTTTGGTGCGCATGCAAAAGGAAACTTTCCAACTCTTGTTTCCATAGCGCGGAAGCTACCATTTTTTCCTGATATCAAGAACAAGCGTTCAATGATTTATGTAGGGAATTTAGCTGAGTCTATTACAGGCCTTATTGTTGCTGAGTCAGATGGTGTGTTTTTACCTCAAGAAGAAATGCAAATTTGTACTTCTAGTCTAGTTAACCAAGTTGCACTCATTAGCGGTAAGCACATGCTTCTCACAAAGGCATTTAACCCCATTATTAAAGGTCCCCTAAAAGCAAACAATTATGTAATCAAGGCCTTTGGGGATATGTACTACGACTTAACTGCCAGCGAAATCGGTTTTAACTACAGGCGCTATACAACCAAAGAAGCGCTTGAGCAAATAGCTCAAGAAGAAGGTTGGGCTGCATGAAGGTAATTATAGTTTGTGAAAACTATTATCCTTCGCTTGATGCGACTTCGAAACGTATGCGAACTTTTGCTGAAGGATTAATTTCAAAAGGCCATGATGTTCAAGTATTGGCATCAGAAACCTCTTTGGTAGATAAGCCTGAAGATTTTCAATCACCAGCGTATGTGATCTACTATTCTGTATTTGGAAACCAAGGAGAGCATAATCCGATTCGTAGACTCCTTAATAACGCCTCGGGTGTAGTTAATTCATGTAGAAAATCAAAACAAATTGATAATTGCGATGTAGTTATATGCACTTCACCCCCGTTGTTCCTTTCGCTGGCAGCTATGAAGATAGCGAAGAAAAAGAAAGCCAAATATGTATTTGATATTCGTGATGTCTGGCCAGATATCGCTTACGAAATGGGCAGTTTTTCTAAAGGGAGCATCTACGGAAAAGTATTTTCTTGGATTGCTAACCGGTCTTATAAAAACGCTGATCTTATTACTGTGGTCTCACCAAGCAAGCTGTCAAAGGTTAGCGAAAAGCTGGATTCAAGCCAACAGGATAAACTTGTTCTCATTGATAACGGGCTAGATCTTAACTTTCTTAAAAATGCTGATTCGGAAACTTGCTTAGAAAAATATAATTTAATCGCAGATCCTCCCTGTGTATATATTGGAAAATTGGGATTTGCTCAGGGATTAGATGTTGTTCTTGATGTTGCAAAACAACGACGTGATAAACGATTTTTACTGTTTGGTAGTGGGGCTGAAGAAGAATTACTCCAAAAAATAATTCTAAAAGAAAATTTATCTAATGTTTTTCTTTGTGGACGGATTAGTGAGGGCGAAGCAAAAACAGTTCTAACGCATGCCTTGTGCGCTATTGTGCCACTGAAATCATCGTCTATGAAAGACAGCGTTCCAACAAAGTTATATGAGTCTCTTGGCTGTGGGTGCCCCACATTATTGATAGCGCAAGGTGATTCAGTCGATGTGCTGCAGGAAAGTAATTTGGGGTATTCAGCACCTCCGGAAGATTTTAAGGCAGTGTTGGATGCCTTCGATAGAGTGATCAACACTGAGTGGTCGCCAGCCCAAAGAAAAAATGCATCAGAGCGCATAATGCGAAACCATTCGCGTCAAGCATCTGCGCTTCGCTTAGAAGAAATACTTGTATCAAAGTTTGATGACTGATAGATCGCTTATACAAAAAGTACGTCTATATTTCTTTACGATCCAACGGATGAAGCCGAGCATGCTTATTTCTCGCTTACGTGGACAACGTCAAGTTCCTGAGCGCATATTGAGCGGTGATCACAATATACAAATGCCTCAGATAGCGATTCCTGAACTCGATCTTGATGAGCGCTATCTTAGGCGCTTTGATACGGAGTCTTTGCTTACTGGAGATTTCTTCTTATTGCTTAATGAGCGTCATAAGGTTGATCTGAATAGCTGGAGTGTCTCTGAGGCATCACACTTATGGAACTTCAATCTGCATTATTTTGAGTGGGGAATTGCTTTAGCAGCGCGTTGGCGAAAAACCAAAGACGATAGATATCTAGATTGTTACAAGTATTTCGTTTATTCCTGGTTAAAGGCTTGTCCTTATATGCAAGGAGATGCTTGGCATCCTTATACGATATCGCTCAGATTAGTGAATTGGCTAATAGCTGCCGACTTGTTTGATGGAAGACTTCAAGAAGATGGTGAGTTCTTTTCCAAAATGAGAGAAAGCATGTATCTCCAATATCGACATCTACTTCTTAACCAGGAAACACATTTACGAGCCAATCATTGGTGGGAAAATTTAAAGACGCTTGTTATAGCGGCTGCAGTGTTTGGAGAGCAGGATGTTCTTGTAAAAATTTCATCAAGTTTAGAAGAGCAGCTTGACGAACAGATTCTTCCAGACGGTGTACATTTCGAGTGCAGCCTTATGTATCATAAGCTTGTGCTCGAAGGGATGCTTCGTGTTCAGCTAACTTCCAATGAACTTGCTATTAAACTGCCTAATAATTTCAAACCCAAGCTTAAGTCTATGCTTGATGCTATGGCCTCCCTCGAGCGCGGCATGGGAAAAACACCTTTCTTCAACGACTCCGCCGATGGTGTTGCCAAGGAATGTGTCCCTCTTGTTGCTGCATGTGAGCGTTTGCTCGGCATGAAAGCTGACGAGACAAAGACAGCTTTCCCTGATGCGGGTTACTACAAACTCTACGATGGTGATATTGCCCTGATGATTGATGCTGGTGAGCCAGGACCTACTTATATGCTAGGGCATGCCCATTGCGATTGTCTTTCCTTTGAGCTTTCATGCAACAACAGACCTGTCATTGTTAATTCTGGCACCTACGCCTACCAGAGCGGGCTGCGTTCTTGCTTCCGTTCCACCGCTGCACACAACACTTGCATGATGGACGGCGAGGAACAGCTAGAGTGCTGGGGCGAGCATCGGGTCGCAAGGAGTATTTCAAATGCTGGCATTAGACGGCTGAATAAAACTCACATTATTGCTAAATGCAGAACATTTAAAGGGTGTAATTATCAGAGAGAACTTTCCCTCAATAAAGACATTCTAGAAGTGCGAGATTGTGTCAATAATGCTAATGGTCTACTAGTTGCGTTTGTCCATTTTGCTCCAGGTTTTTCGATTCGCAGAAGAAAAGATTCAGCTTTAGTAACAGACAACAAAATCTCGCTAGTTTTTAGAAGCAAAAATCAAATCGATAGTGGCATCTACAGCTATTCGCCAGAATTTGGAGTAATTGACAAAGTTGCTGAATTAGTGCAGATCTCCACCAAAAAAGATGTTCTCACTTATTCAATAGAGATAAATAAAGAGGAAAGTGCAGTTAATAATGATTAACGTAATTGGACTAGGCTATATCGGTCTTCCTACCGCGCTTATGTTCGCGACCCATGGGGTAGAGGTAGTGGGGACTGACCTTAACAAGGAGCTCGTTGAGACCCTGCAGGCAGGCAAGACCACTTTTAAAGAAGAAGGCTTAGATGATCTTTTCAATGATGCCTTAAAGGCGGGCATTACGTTCACTGCTGAATACCAGCCAACCGATACCTATATTGTCTCCGTTCCAACCCCTTACGATAAAGCCTCGAAGAAGATCGATCCAACCTATGTAGTAAGTGCGGTAGAGCAAGTGCTCGAAGTTGCCCCGTTCGGGGCGGCAGTCGTAATTGAGTCTACGGTGTCCCCGGGAACCATTGATAAATATGTACGTCCTTTAGTTGAGGCAAAGGGCCTTACTGCAGGTATTGATATTCATCTGGTGCATGCTCCTGAGCGTATCATTCCCGGGAACATGGTCTCCGAGCTTACGCACAACAACCGCACCATAGGGGCAGACGATGAAGAGATCGGCGAGCGCATACGACAACTCTACTCCTCGTTTTGCCAAGGCGAGATCGCGGTTACCAGCATCCGCACGGCTGAGATGACCAAGGTAGTGGAAAACACCTTCCGTGATATCAACATCGCCTTTGCCAACGAGCTTGCAAAGATCTGCCGAAGCGATGATATGGACGTCTACGAGATCATCCGCATCGCCAACATGCACCCTCGGGTGAATATCCTATCTCCCGGTCCCGGTGTAGGAGGTCACTGCATCAGCGTCGATCCATGGTTTTTGGTAGGGGACTATCCTGGTCTTTCCAACATTATCCTGGCAGCTCGACGCATCAACGACTCTATGCCGAAGTTCGTACTTAAGCGCATCCGTACCATCATGGAAGAGAACGGGCTTGCTGATCCTGCCAAGGTAGGGATCTATGGCCTTACCTACAAGGAGAATGTTGATGATGTGCGCGAGAGCCCCACGCTTCAAATGCTCGATCGTATGAAGACCCACCTATCAGTGGGAGCGGTACGGGTGTATGACCCCTGGGTGGAAGAAGACATTGTTCCCAACCAAGTGCACTCTTGGGATAAGTTCATAGAAGGGCTTGATCTGGTGGTTATCATGGTTGGTCATGATGACATCAAAAACAAGCTCGATCAGCTAGAAAACGTCCTTGTGCTTGATACCCGCAATATCTGCGGTAAGGCAGATAACATTTACAAGCTGTAATTACTTCATCTCTTTTGCATAGCACCATGAAAAAGAAAATAGTTGTTGTCTTTGGTACTCGACCTGAGGCTATAAAGATGTGTCCTTTGGTCAATGAACTCAAGGCTCACCCCAAAGATTTTAAGACCATTGTTTGTGTCACGGGTCAGCACCGAGAGATGCTCGATCAGGTACTTGAGGTCTTTGACGTCGTACCTGAATATGACCTTTCTATCATGAAACCAGGACAGACGCTTTTTGATGTAACGAGTGAGGTATTGCTTAACATTAAAGCGGTTCTGGAAAAAGAAAAACCCGATGTAGTGCTTGTTCATGGGGATACGACAACCTCATTTGCAGCTGCCCTAGCTGCCTTCTACTTGCAGATCCCTCTAGGGCATGTGGAGGCAGGGTTGCGTACCCATAATATGTATTCGCCCTGGCCTGAGGAGTTCAACCGTCAAGCGGTGGACCTTATCTGCGAGTACTACTTTGCTCCTACCGAGAAAAGTAAGCAAAATCTTCTTACTGAAGGAAAGCCGAAAGAGAAGATTTATGTTACGGGCAATACGGGAATCGATGCCCTAAAGACCACCGTGCGAGATAACTACATTCACCCTGAGCTTGAATGGGCGCATGGTTCTAGGCTCATCCTTATTACCGCGCATCGCAGAGAGAATTTAGGTGAGCCCATGCACAAGATGTTTCGGGCTATCAGGCGGGTTATGGAAGAGCATCCCGATACAAAGGCGATTTATCCCATTCATATGAATCCAAAGGTAAGAGAAGCAGCTCATACTGAACTCGATGGGTTTGAGAGACTCCGCATCATAGATCCATTGGAAGTCATAGACTTCCACAACTTCATGGCTAGAAGTTATCTGATTCTGACCGACTCTGGCGGCATCCAAGAAGAGGCACCATCTCTTGGAAAACCAGTGCTTGTTATGCGAGACACAACCGAGCGCCCTGAAGGAGTAGAGGCAGGAACCTTGAAACTGGTGGGGACTGATGAAGAGGCTATCTATCAAGAGTTCTCTCGACTATTGACTGACAAACAGGAATATAAATCTATGTCCCATGCTTCTAACCCGTATGGGGATGGAAGTGCGAGTAGGCGGATCGTTAATATCCTGGCACGAGAGGGCTCCTTCTAGTGCCGAAACTCCACCATGTATATGGAAGGCTGAGAGATTGCTATTCCTGCTTTCTCGATCGCTGAAAAAGCAAGCTTAATTTGATGAAACCACAAAAGATTACATACATTGGCAGTTTTCCGCCTCCGTATGGCGGCGTAACGGTGAAGAACGCCCTTTTATGCAGGCACCTTGCAAAAAGACTGAAAGTGGAAAAGTTAGACCTCACTCAGTCCAAGAGGCTTACTTTTCATGTCATATGTTGTCTATTGCACGCAGTTCTGTCTCGCAATGGTTCGCTTGTGCTTGGCGTTTCGGGTAAATGGCGTTTCAGGCTGACGTGCATACTCTACTACTTCAACAGAACGAAAATGCGGCAATCTCTTTTGGTGGTCATGGGAGGCGATACTCCCAAAGACGCAGCGTATGTGAAAAGGATGAACGAGTATCGACGTGTGTATGTAGAAACAGAAGGCATGAAGCAATCGCTTGAGCAGATAGGGGCTAATAACGTTGCCATATATCCGAATTGTCGCGAGCGGCCCGCTGAGTTTGACGAGGTAGCCGGCAAAGAATTCATGCTTACTAAGCCCGTGGATGACTCGATAAAAGTGATTAAGTAAGAGCCGTAATCGCATGTGCTCGACCAGTCCGAAAGGCACTTGTCTAGCGGCAAAGTTGCTTTACTGATATCAAGGAAGGAAAAATGACGATGCCACTAATAGACGTTTACAACCATCTTCCTGTATTTGCCCAGAATATCGCCTTTTCTATAGCCGGTGCAAACATCCAAAGAACCCGCTATGGCGCAGGGTTCCACCGCATGCTAGAAGAATTCGAATCGCATAAGAATTGGAGCCAGGACCAGCTCTATGAATGGCGTGACGAGCGTCTGAGGAAATTAATCGACCATGCTTATCGCACAGTTCCGTATTACCGCAATCTAATGAATGAAGGCGGGGTTAATCCACAATCAATTAAGTCCGCTGAAGATCTAACCAGGCTACCGATTCTAACAAAGGACATGGTCAAAGCAAATCCTTCGTCTTTTGTGTCCAGCAAAGCAAAAGACATGAAAATCCTCCATGTGCACACAAGCGGAACCACGGGGTCAGGCTTTCAATTTGCCAGCACTCTTGAGTGCCAACAGGCTCAGTTCGCATGTTTCTGGCGATTTTATAGACAGCACGGCTTGGAAATCGGTACGTGGCAGGCTCAATTTTCATCCCGTAATGTTGTGCCAAAACGGACAATCAAACCGCCCTTTTGGCGTATAGACAAGCCTGGCAAGCGCTATTACATGAGCGCCTTTCATGAAAGCCCGGAAAATCTCAAGTGGTATTACGAGATTGTTTCTGAGCAGCGGTTTGAGTGGATTAGCGGGTACCCGTCGCTCATGACGCTGCTGGCGCAATGGATGAACGAACGTGGCTTGAAGTTTGACTTTGTCAAGGCCGTTACTTGCGGAGCGGAAAACTTACTTGAACACCAAGCGAGCGCGATAAAGCGAGCTTTCGGCGTGCGACCCGTGCAAGCCTATGGCCAAACTGAAAACGTAGCGATTTTCTCAGAGCAGCCGGACGGAAAAATTCTCGTAGACGAGGATTTCTCCGTTGTAGAGTTCCTTCCCATTGAGGGTATCAAAGAATCGTTAGTCATTGGAACGTGCCTCTATAATTACGCTACCCCTCTCATTCGATACTGTACGAAGGACATTGCGAGTGTTTCTAATGCTGATGGGCAGCGCAGAGAGGTTCTTTCGCTCGACGGCAGGAGCGAAGACTACCTCGTAATGCCGGATGGTACGAAAATAGGAAAACTTGATCACGTTTTCAAGGACACTCCCAATTTCAAAGAAGCGCAAATTTACCAGCATGAAGATTACTCAGTTTCTCTCCGTGTCGTAGGAGACCCGCATTCATGTATCGAGGATGAGAAGGTTGCCCTGAAGGCATTCAGGGGTTCAGTCGGCGCCGCAGTACCCGTAGAGTTTGAGTACGTCCCTGCACTTGAGCGTACGAACTCGGCAAAATTGCGATTCGTTGTATCGGAGGTTGAGCATGGAGCTTAATCGGTTCACTTTTCAATGTGTCTTCTTTTCGAGAATTAGCCTAGAAAAAGGGGCAGACGTGGTTCTCGAAGTTGCCAGTAGGCTTCCCGATGTCGGGTTTTCGTTCTACGGGCAGGTCGACAAAGCGTTTAAGAGCTATTTTCAAACCCAATGCGCGGCTTTGCACAATGTTAGCTACAAGGGCGTTTTTGATTCTGTCGAGGAAGACCCGGTGATGGAGCTCGCAAAGTACGACCTCCATTTGTTCCCAACGCGCTGGCCGCACGAGGGCATTCCAGGGGTGCTAGTCGAAACGAAGATCGCTGCCGTTCCCAGCATTGTAAGCGACATCTGCTACAACGCAGAAATAGTTCGTGACGGTGAAGAGGGGGTTGTGCTGAAGGAGTGTTCCGCTGACGAACTGGCGAAAGCCATTGACCGCCTCAGGAAAGGCTCTTCTCTTCTTCAAAAGTTGAAAAGGGGTGCGCTGAAGTCTTCGGAAAGATATTACATCGACCGTTACATCGACGCGATTGTTGCTGATTTATCCAGATAGGAAGGGAGACGAATGAGTCATCGGTTCAATGCAATCAACAAATACAGAAGAGCAAATTGGCTTCACAAGCATGGCCTTCGCCCATTGGCCCGTTTATGCGAGATGTGGATTTACCTCATTCATAATAGTTTCATTCCGTCAGAATGCGAAATTGGCGAAGGGACGATGTTTGGATACAAGGGAATCGGTGTCGTAATTCACAAACGCGCGAAAATCGGCAGGGACTGCGTTATCGCCCAAGGCGTAACTGTTGGAGGACGAAGCGGGCACTACGATGTGCCCGTTATAGGCGACAACTGTTATCTCGGTGCAGGCTCTAAAATTCTCGGACCAATAACCCTAGGGGATAACGTTGTAGTAGGAGCGAATGCAGTAATGCTGTCCGACGCTCCTGATAATTCTGTATGGGCCGGTGTCCCCGCGCGATGCATTCGAGAAAACAGCGAGAGCTAGACTCGCCTTTTGTCGGCAGAACACCCGTCGAATAATTCGGAGTGCATAGATCCATCTCCAATCTGCTGGTTACAAAAATGACTTTCAAACCGGAAGGACAACCATGATACCCAAGAAGATACATTATTGCTGGTTCGGGCGAGGCAAGATGCCTGATTTAGCCTTGCGGTGCATCGAAAGCTGGCAAAAAGTGTTGCCAGCTTTCGAAATCATTCGATGGGACGAAGATTCGTTTGACGTCACTTCCAATGAGTACGTGCGCGAAGCATATGAAGCCAGGCAGTTCGCTTTCGTTACTGATTACGTTCGGCTGTATGCCATGTACACACAAGGTGGTGTATATATGGACACCGATGTCGAAGTTCTGAGACCGCTCGATCCCTACCTTGAGTGCGAGGCATTTTCCGGATTCGAGAACGTTCATTCCATCCCAACTGGAATCATGGCTAGCGAAAAAGGATTTGCTGGATTTGGTGATCTTTTGAGTTCCTACAAGGATAGACGATTCGTTATGGAGGACGGGTCTTTCGACGTGACGACAAACGTCGAGATGATAACGGACTACTATCTCAAGCGAGGACTCGTTCGCGACAACACATTTCAAGTTGTTGATGGGTTCACGCTGTACCCAAACATTGTCTTTTGCCCATACAAGCACGAAATCGGGTCACGCTGGTTTAGGAAAGAAACGGTAACGATCCATCATAAAAGTGGCTCATGGCTCACTGATGAGCGACGGCGGCTGTGCGATGGCTCATTCGCTCCGCTTAGATTGAGCTTCAAGCGTGTCATGCTGAATGTTTTAGGCAAACAAGCTATGGACAAAATACTACTTGCGAGGTATAGAAGTGCTGAACGCCGTCAAAATAAGAAGGCCGAGTTTTAAATCGAACCGGAAGAGCGCGCCGCTCATTCTATGCACTGTTGTTCTCATGGTTCCTCTTGTTGGAGCTTTCCCGGGATTGGATACGATCGAGCTGTACGCATTCGGGTACCTGATTCCATCTCAAGTGGTTATCGTCGCTGTGGGAGCAATCTTGCTTGGAGCGGCGTACTTTGTTGCGCTTGGGGAAGGAGCATCTGGCGTACGGCATATTGTGCTGCCAATACTGACATTGTTTGGCTGTATGGTGCTATGGGGACTGATTTGCGCATGGGTTTCAGGAAGGGTTATTCAGAGAGTACCGATGCAGGCTCTTTGGATGGTTTCCCCGCTTTTGTTTGCTGGGTTTCTCGTAGGCGTTGCCAAGAAGCGTGGTATCCGATTCTCGGGACTCATCGAAATCGTGGTAGTCGCTGCAGCTTTGTTCTCATGTGTTCTTGTCGTGTACAACTTTGCTGCTTATGGTATTAGCCTTGCTAATGGACGTCTTTACTGCCCGGGCCTTGGGTCAGTGGCTCTAGGCTACGCAAACGCCCTTGTCATCGCACTTGCAGTCAGTCGTAAGGGGGCAAACACGCTTATACCAAAATCTCTTTTACTTTTTTCGGTCGTTGTCTTGCTCGCTTCCACTCTCCTTACCGGCTCTAGGGGAGGCATGTATCCAGCCTTGGCTCTCTCGCTAATCTACTTCCTGCCCACTAAAAACGCGGCGGCAACGATACTGCTTGTTCTTGGAGCAATGATTGTTCTTTTGGCCTTTAATCCCGTTGAGGCATTTCTGTCTGGAAGAGCAGGCAATCTACAGTCTGAGCGTTATGCAACCTGGGAAGCCTCTTATGCGGTGTTCCGAGACGGGTCGCCGCTGGAACAGCTTTTCGGCTATGGCCTCGGAAACGTGTTCCCTTTTCAGGACTGGTATACAGGACTCAACACTGGTGTTATTGAACGTGCATATACCGATGGGGTATGGAACTCTTTCTCATTTCAGGGACATGCGATGCTGGTAGAGCCGCACAACACTTACATTTGGCTTCTGTTGGAGGGCGGAGTTATTTCCGTAATAGGGTTTGTAATATGCCTTATTGTTCCTCTCTTGTCTCTCGGATCGTCAAAAGGGCTCCCGAAGCTTCGCTATGGAGTCGTGGTTGCGACTTTCATGGTTCTAGGGGTTTTCGATGCCATCGTTATCGCAAACGTAGCGTCGGCATTCTGGTGGGGCGTGCTGCTCATTGCTTTCGAAGCATCTGTTGAGTCAGAGGGGGAATCGGCTTGAGAATCGCATTGAGCAAGAAGGACATCGCCTGGAATTACATCGGGCTCGTCTTCCGCCTCGGCGTGAACTTCTTCTTACTGCCGTTCCTTCTCCGTTTTCTTGGCGACGACGAGCTCGGGCTCTGGTACGTCTTCATTGCGGTCGGAAGCGTCGCCTCTCTGCTCCAGCTTGGTTTTGCTCCTGCCGTAGCTCGGAATTTCGCCTACTGCCTGTCCGGGGCAAAGGACCTGACAAGAAACGGAATCTTGGAGTCCGACGGCGACGGGGATGTCAGCTGGGGGCTTTTCGCGAACGTGTTCTTCGTTTCGAGGAGGATCTACGCCCTGATTTCCGGGATAGCGCTTGTCGCTCTGGTGACGCTGGGGGCGCTCTATGTTTCCAGCGTATCGGGTGAGGCGGTGGCTTATGCCGAGCCGATATGGCTTCTGTACGCCGTCGGGGTGTTCTTCAACTTGTTCTTCACCTACTTCGAGTCGGCTTTGCGAGGGATGGGGCGTTTCGCTGAGATCAACAAGTCGCTCGTGCTCTCCGTGCTCTGCCAGCTGGCTCTGTCGGGGGCGATGCTCTGGTGCGGGTTCGGGCTCGTCGGCCCTGTCGTTGGCTACGTCGCGCAGGGGGTCGCCTACCGCCTCCTCTGCTCCCATTACTTCTGGGGCTTCCGCGAAGTGTCGGAGAACCTGGGCGGGGGCGGCATGAGGCGTCTTCGCGACGCGGCTTGGCAGAGGCGCCTCTACAAGGCGATCTCGCCGAACGCGTACAAGGACGGGCTCGTCATGCTCTCCAACTACCTTGTCTCCCAGTCGAACACGCTGATATGCGCGTCCTTCCTCTCCCTCGCCGACACGGGGACTTACTCCCTCGCGACGCAGCTCGTGAACGCGGTCGCCAACTTCGCCTCGGTCTATGCGAACTCCGTCCACCCCTCCCTCCAGTCTGCCTTCGCCTCCGGCGATGCCGAGCGCGAAAGGGAGCTCGTGGCGAAGTCGAGCGCGGCATACCTTGCTCTGTACGTCGTCTGTGGCGCCGGCATCTGCCTCGTCGTCATGCCCTTGGTCGTGTTGATCAGGCCGAGCTACTCCCTGCCGCTTCCGGTGCTCGTCCTCATGCTGGTCCACTACCTGTTCTGGAAGCAGTCGACGAACTTCGCGGCCTTCGTCTCGAATCGAAACGAGGTTCCCTATATCAAGGCGTTCATCGCCTTCGCGGTTGCCGGTACGGCGTTGTCGGCCGCTTTCAGCGCACTCGGGCTTGGAGTCTGGGGGCTTATCGTCGGGCAGCTTGCCTCGCAGATGGTCTTCAACAACTGGTACTGGGTTCTCTACGTGTGCCGGTGGTTCGACTGCAGTTACGTCGCTCTCCTGCGTGAGGGCCTCGGGTCGTTGTCGAGACGATCATAAAAACGAGTTCAATTCGAGTGTCGTTGCATATACGCAAGGAGTCATTATGAGATTAATATCACTATGGATTTCAAGTTTTAGAAGAGCCACGGAACGTGGGGGACGATAGCACAATGCCTTGCTCGATAACAAAACGAGCTGCCTTTCCCGTTCTGGACTATGTGAAACTGATTATGGCGCTTGTCGTCGTGGAGATTCACACTAAACCTCTCATGTCGCTAGGCAGCACGACCGTCAATTGCATCATCGACGGGCTCGATTGTGTCGCCGTGCCATTCTTCTTCATTGCGTCGGGATTCCTCTGCTTCAAAGGATTGGCTTCCAAGGACTTCTGTGAAGCTGAGTCTGCATCATCGCGGCGCGTGCGTTCGACGGTAAAGAAGCTGTTTCGACTTTATGCAACCTGGTTCTTCATCCTGTTGCCTTTGAACCTGGTTGGGGCGTTCGTTTCTCGTCAGAGCGCTGCAGGTTTCCTCGTGAGCGAATTAAGGGGTTTCCTATTGGTGGGGTCGGGTGTGTATTCATGGCCTCTCTGGTATCTGTTAGCGAGCGTAATCGGTTTCACTCTCGTCTACCTCATGCTGCGCAAGGAAGTTCGACCGGGATTGATTCTTGTAGTTTCGGCGATTACGATGTTAATCGGGTTTGCCATTTCCTGCCTTCACGAGTGGGAATGGACTCCTGATGCGGTTTCATCGATAATCGATGTCTACTATCTTGCATTCACCAATGTCCGCAACGGTGTGTTCGAGGGCTTTTTCTACATCGCCCTCGGAGCCTACTTGGGCATGCATTGGAACGTTGTTGCGGGCATACGACCCGCCGTCTCCGCCGCCATAGCTCTTGTAGGGGCGTTCGGGTGTATTGCTGTTTCCCACGACGCGCATCTTCCATTTTGCGTCGCTTTTGCTGTAGGCCTTTTCTTTCTTTCGGTGCACAAGGTTAAGAGCAAGTCATCGAATGCCGCGGTAGCGGCGCGCAATTCGAGCACAATCATCTACCTTGTTCACATGGTATTCGTGGTGGTGTGCGTCTACGGCATACTCGGATGGCAAGGAATCTGGTCTCCGACGGCTGATTACCCACATGCCTTCCTTTTCACTTTCGTTCTGGCTTGCTCGATTGGCGTAGCAGTATTCGTTGTACTCCTCTCTAAAAGGTGTCAAATGATTAAGAGACTATTTGGAATCTAGCTGGTCATTTCCTGCGAGCTGATGTTTGATGCTATTTTTCTCGATATTCGGATGGGTCTAACAACCCTGCTGCGACTTCAGCCATGTCCAGTTGCTTCTCCGCCGCCGTGTCCGTGAACTCCTTCCGATAGATACTCTGGTGTCACCCAGTGCTTTGTGATGTAACCCCAATCCACTATGAGAGCGGGTTGTTATAGGGCTACGAAGGGGCTTGTACTCCTTTTGTAGCCTGTCTAACAATCGATGTACTGACAGAGCAATCATTATGGCTGGTAGGAATGTTCTGCGCATCAGTTGGTTGGATCATATGTGGGCATAACCTCAGAAAACTGGGAGGTGTTGGTTGATTGTATAAAAGTGAAAAAATCAAAAGGGGAGGTAGTTTAAATACTGAATACTACGGAAAACCTCATGATTTCAAAAAGAGCCTCGTCGGTATATTAATGGCGAATATGACGCTGGTCTTGTGTGGTCAATTGGTCTAGAGAGAAGAGTCTCATCATGGAACCTTGTAAAGCTTATAAAGCTGTAGTTGCTTCAGTATTCAAATATCTCATAGTAGTTGTAGGGTACTGTTTGACGTTTATATGCGCATTAGACTTAGCCTACTTCTTTTGGAGTGACATAATAAATGATCTAATATCAAGCTTCGAATTTCCAATTCTTAATCAGCTTCAAGATGTTTTGTCTGTATGTGCTTCGTTGTTTTGGGTGTTCTTGCTCTTGGGCGCAATCTGTGTTTTGGTTTACTTTGTAACTGAAATGATGCGTAAAGGTAAAAGAAAAGAATTTGATTTTTCTGAGATTGTTGTTGCTAAGAAAAAGAAGAATTTTAAGAAACAATACTTGAGCTACGAAAGATCGTTTTTAAGGCTACTATCCAAACATCCTAAAGAATCTACGTATGCATCGATATTTGCAACCGCGATCTTAACTCCGCAATGCTTATTTCGCTACATTGATGAGAGGGTAGAAACATTTACCCGTTCAATTAGCATTACTACTAATATGGAAATTGCTCTTCCATATGCGCTGAGAGAAAAACCTTTTATTTTACCTCTTGTAATGTATCAGCGTGGTGATGTTCCTAATGCGATAGTCATCAAAGATGCATCAGGAGCAAGTATCTCAAGTTTGAACTATCAAGAATCAGTTGAATATACGTTATCTGTTTTGCAAAAGTACTGCCCGCCTTTAAGTAGCTTGCCTCTTATAAAAGAACGTCTAAGGACGTATTTGTTCTTTGGTGGGACTGTTGACTCTTTGGAGGCAATTAGAGACAGAGTAAAAGAGGCTAAAGAAATAGCAAAAGCGCTTGATTTAGAAATAAGCAAGAATTCGTCAGGGAAGAAAGATAATATAAAAATAGTAAGGCAGCTACTTATTAAACTTGCTCGTTCTTATCCAATTTGCATTAGGTGCGCTCCTGTTGAAAATGTATCAAACTCGCAAGTTCAAAATGATCGACCTTTAGAGTATATGTCTCAACAAACAAGATCTCTTTCAATTTCTTTTTCTCATCGTTTGTCACTTGTTCGAGTTAATTCATGCAAAAAACCTAAATTGCTTTCTCGGTTAGAGAGCTTCTTTATTCGCCGTCCTATGACAATTTATTACGATCTCGAAAATGCGGACAGGGGCCAAAGCTATCATCTGCAAATGAAAGGTCCTGATAATAGTTATTATTCTTTTGGTCGTTTGCAGAGAATAGGAGCTCAGGCGGCAAAAGCAACGGCGGATACGTTTGGGTTGCAAAGGCGCCTTGGTCAAAGACACGCAAGAATCGCTTCACAAAATGGAAGTGGCTTTAATAATTTGTCGTATATGTTTTGTTATTCCCAAAGAAGCATGACTTATCATCACATTGCACTGATTGTGTTGGTAACTGAACTTATAGCAGTTGTGATGATCTTTTCTTCTACAACGGGGGTAAATATTTTTGCAGATGGACTGAATATTGCTGAAGACAACCCACTCTATATTTTGATAGGCCAAATGGGGGTTATGAATTCGGCAGCAATAGTGAATTCAAGTGGTGAAAATGGAGCAGTAAGTGTAGTGGTTACGCTTGTGGTTGCGTTAGCAGGCATTGTTTCTGCTTGGGTAACTGATAAAAATAATTCAGAACGCGAAGCTGAGATTGCACCAAAAATAGCTAGCTGGTTAGGCATTTTAGTAGCGATTGCAATTGGGCTTTTTCTTTTCTCGGACGGGCCAGCTCAATTGTTTCTTACCGCCTTTTTATTGGTAGGATTTGCTGTTTTAGCAACAGGTGTTGTATGGCTGTTTACTTCGTTATGTATATCGAAGAGTAAATATAACTCATTCAAAAAAGAAGACGTGATAATTGATGTGGCTTCTGAACAAGAGGATTCCTCTAACTCTGATTCTGTAGATTGTAATTCCTTGGATTGTGATAATTGTCCAGGCGACAAATCAAAGAAGTATTGCGCTAAAGTCCAGGAAGCTTGCAAAGACGAAGACATTTACTGGAGTCCTGGGTGGCGTGCAAAGAGCGCTTATTTTTATCCAATAACCGAAGATGAGAATCTTAATAACGAAGAAATCAGGCGTGACTTTTACAGTAATCCAAATTATGATAGGGATGATCTAGTATTTTAAAATTACAAGGAAAAACGGGTTACCGCTTTGTATGGGGGTTTTCGGAAATGAGGAAACCCCCTAGTTTTATTACATGCCCATTATCATCTTCGATCCACGAATAGATATTTAGAAACAACAATATGAGTGGGGGTTCACAATGTTCTATTCAGATTGTTTGTTATTAAGTGAGTTCTTGTTGTACTTTCGGTGTTTGTTGCTTGAGGTGTGTTTGAATTATTTTGGCCTAAAATGAGCCTTGAAGAGTCAAGATTATTGTATTCGCTTATCTGTCGAATAATTCCTTCGCGGTGACCAATGTTACATTTCCTAAGGCTTCAGCTTGTTTTTTACACTGTACGGTAAAACCCGTTTTGGCAAATAGGTAAAGGTTAAGTTTAGTTTTATCTGGTTTTGAGAGAAAAGATGCTCGATGGTAAAGCATCTCAAGAACATCTGAATCTACCAATGAGTTGTGCCACTTGCATTCTCCCAAGATCAGTTCTACGGCGTTTGCTTTGACACTCGTCACGTTACACATTACAATAGTTTCATGATTAAAAGCTTTGCTGACAAAGAAACGGAACTGCTGTTTTGCGAAGGGATCGCTAAAAAGATTCCCAGCACTATAGTTCCGCGTGCTCTTAGAAAGCTTGACATGATTGACAGCGCATATCGTGTTGAAGACTTACGTGTTCCTCCTGGGAATAGATTGCATTCTCTGAAAGGAAATCGAGCTGGACAGCACGCCATTTCAATCAACGATCAGTGGCGTATTTGCTTTCGCTTTGTTGGTGAAGATGCTTATGACGTAGAGATTTGCGACTATCACTAAGGAGTTGAGCTATGGACATGGGTGCAAATAATATGATCATCGTTTCTCGTAAACCTACTCATCCTGGTGAAATGCTTCGAGAAGAATTCTTCCCAGAGTTTGGATTGTCGGTTTCGAGGGCAGCCGAATTACTGCATGTATCTAGGCAGTCGGTCAATGAGCTTATTCGTGAGCGTCGTTCGGTAAGCGCAGAAATGGCTGTTCGCCTGGCGCGACTATTTGGGACAACTCCTCAATATTGGCTTAATATGCAGCGAAACATCGACCTTTGGAATACGCTTGATCTGCATGGTGATGATCTGTCAGAGATAGAGCCACTTGTTGCGGTTGGTTAATTTAAGGAACACGTTAGCTTCACTGCAGGCGACTAGGCGTTGATCTACTATAACGTTTCTTACGGACGGTTCACCGCCTGTCTAAGCAGCACCTCTTTCCGAACGGGGGAGCCGAAGTCTTAGAAACTTTTACCAGCTTTCCGTTTTCCATCAGATACTGTTCATCACCTCTTTTGCTGCTACATTCGATTTCTGCAAGGCCTTTGTGACATCCAATAGGAATTCGTGACGCATCTCGGCACTTCAGGCACACTCCAGAACTTCGTGACACGCTTTTGGAACGATGTGTTCACGCACTTCACTCTAAGCTGAATATTCACGGTAAGCCGTCGACTATTTAGCAGGTGATTGTCGTCATGAAAAGGTTCAAAATTGCGCTTGTTGTGCTGTGCTTTTCTCTGTTTGCGTTCCCGTATAACGCTTTCGCACTTCCTTCAGATGCAGCAGTGCACGAAGTCGCTGATGCAACCGCGTTTACGCAGGCAATTGATCAAGCAAAAACGGATTCGTCGGACAATGCGCACGTTATCAAACTTACTGCCGATATCACTATTCCGACGGCGTCAAACGAGAACCTAGATGATTCGTGCTTTGTCGTGCAGGGAAACGTAACAATCTTAGGCGACGGACATACGCTATCGCTCTCAAATTATTTCTTTAATATTCGCAATGGCGGCACCCTCACTTTTGGTAAATCGGATGGCTCCGATGCGCTTGTCGTTAAAGGCGGAGACGACACACAGATTCACGGCATTATTCATCTTGGCTTTATGGGCGGCAATGGGGGAACCTTCAACATGTATGAGGGCGTCACTCTTACGAACAGCCATGTAGCAGGAGGCACGCTCGGTGCCGCAGTTGGCGTCAATAACGGTACGTTTAATATGTATGGCGGTACCATTTCGAATTGTACTAACAAGTCTGGTTCAAGCATGGGCGGCGCTGTTGCGGTTCGCTCTGATGGTCAAGGACGCGACAGCGTTGTTTTCAATATGTATGGCGGCTCAATTGAGGGTTGCGTAAGTGGAAATTCGACGTCACCTACGCATGTTTTAGGTGGAGCGGTTTTTGTTCATGACGGCACCTTCAATATGAAGGGCGGCTCCATCTCGGGTAATAAGATCAAAAAGGGCGACGGCTTATATGGCGCTGGTGCGGGGGTGTGCCTCAGTAAGTCGAACGTTACTATTTCGGGTGGCTCCATTACAAATAACGTGACCGACCATACGGACAACAAAAGAGCATATGGCGGTGGTTTATACATCGAAGATTCGACGGTCACTATTGCAGGTGGTGTTGTCTCTGGTAATAGCACAGACTGCGGTGGTGGCGCCTTCTTAACTGGCTGTGATGGTGCTACGGTATCGGGTATGTCCTTTACGGATAATCAGGCAAGCAGCTATGGAGGTGGCTTGTATACGAATGGCGCAAATATCTCGCTCGCAGATGCGACCATCACAGGAAATGCAACTGAAGGTTACGGTGGTGGCATTTATGCCGTTGGATCAGGCGATGTAACCATTGATGGTGCGACGACCATATCGACAAACACTGCAGCTGCAGGTGGTGGTATTGCCCATAATGCAAAAAGCGCAATGACCGTAGGTGAAAACTGCCTTGTTGCTAATAACCGTTGCACGCAGTATTTCGGTTCGGATATTGCGTTCTATGCAGCGCAATCCAAGGATGGCACAGGCCCTAAAGGCACCCTTAAGTTGCCCTCGAACCCTATCCCTGCAGATAAAAGACCTTTTACTCTAACGGGCAATCCTGCCATGCGCCAATTGCTCCCTGTTGATGGCTGGTATAGCGACTATAGCTACGATGCCGAAGGTAACGTTGCGGGTGGCTGGGATCCCTATCACGCTACCGCGGTTAAGGTAAATTCGCCTCTTACTGAATGCACAATGATTATTGCGGCATTTGGCGGACATGCGGTTACCTATCGTTTTGATAGCTCTACCGAAGGGAAGGTACTTCCCGATGAAGTGTTGGCACTCGTACCTTCCGACCAGGGATTACATAAGGTGGGCGAGACCATATCGGCAATCGCTCCAACGCAAGCCAGCGTCAAAGTGAAGGGCGGCACCTGGAAGTTTGATGGGTATGATCGCGACAACTTCACATTAGGTGATGAAGATGCGGAGATCAGAGGTACGTGGAGCTTCCATTCAGATACCTCTCCATCAACGAAACCTGATTCTGGCGAGGGATCGAATGCGGCGAACGAAGATGCGAATGCCGCAGATTCTGATGCTGGCTCAAAAGCTGGTCCCGATGATTCTTCTAGCAAAAAGCTTGCTCAAACCGATGACGCCCTAAACGGTATAGCGGTTGCCGCAACTGTGATCATGTTTGCCCTTGCGTGCTTTTTTTGCCGTTGTGGGAGCGATCTTGTTGCGGCGTAATGACCGTTCTGTGTCGTAATGACCGACCGCTCTGCGGGGTAACGATCGTTTACTTTGCGGTGTGATGACCGACCGTTCTGCGATGGGCTCGCGGGACAATGACTGACCGCTCTACGGCGCAGAACGGTCGATCTGCGATGGGCTCACGGCGTAATGATCGCTCGCTTATTCCACGCCAACCATTACGTCGGTAGATTTGATGACCGCCAGCGCAGGAGCACCTGGCTCAAGCCCTAAGTCTTCGATAGCTTCGTTGGTAATAGAGCCTTTAATGGTGTTTCCGCTTTCCGTTTTGATGGTTACATGTCCGTTTACGGCACCCTTGTTTACTGCGACAACGGTGCCAGGTAGTTGATTGCGCGCTGAAATCGTCGTGATGCGCTCCGATCCTGCAGCAAACATGACAGAGCTTGCTTTAATGATGGCAAATGCTTCTTTGCCCGATTCAAGACCTAGGTCTTTGATAGCTTCCATGGTTATGTCCGCTTTTACGGTGTCGTTGCCAACTTTTATTGTGACGACACCATTTACGGCACCTTCAGCCACTTTTTCTACGGTTCCCTTAAGAATATTTCGTGCGGAAATTTTCATAGCATTCCTTTCATTCCGAGATAGTGCAGTGATGAATACTGCAGGATAGTATAGTGATGAATATTGCCGCTACTTAGTCTATATTATTCCTGGTCAAAGAGGGAATCTAATTACAAAAGTGGTATTTTTTCCAGGCTTTAGAGTGCTTGTTTTTTGCTTCGATGGTTTGCTTGTTTATCTCTTGAGCGGTTTGTTCGATCTGTTCGTTCTGGCTTTGAATTACGTTTGAAATATCGTCGCCAAGGCACTGATTGATGGCAGAGCGCGCTTACGCTTTCAGGGTGTAAACGCGCATTTTGAAACCTTAAATTTAAATTACGGACGTAAACCGAGTCCGCCTTCGAGTGTTACGGTTTCGCCGCTCATGAACTTAAAGTCAGGAGAACAAAGCTGCACGACGACGCGACCAATTTCGTGCTCGACGTTTCCATAGTGTCCCATGGGTGGCATATGGACATTTGCTTCATATGCTTCAGGATAGGTATCTTTAAAATTCTCAAGAGCTGCTGTCCAAGCAAGGGGGCATACGATGTTTACATTGATCCCATCAGGACCCCATTCAGTTGCAGCTACGCGCGTTAAGCCACGGATGCCTTCTTTTGCGGCAGCGTATGAGCATTGTCCGTAATTACCAAACAAGCCAGCACCCGAAGCGAAGTTCACCACGGAACCTTTGGTTTCTTTCAGGTAGGGATAGCATTTTTGCATGTACAGATAAGCAGCATACAGCCCGGAATAGATTGCAAGATTGAACTGCTCCATGGTGTGTTCGGCAAGCGTTACGCCCGAGGCGCTTGCTTGAGCGTTGTTTACTAAGGCGTCTATGCGGCCAAACTTTTCAATCGCGGCATCAACTACTCTTTGGACAGTTGCTTCGTTGTCTTCTCCTGCAGTTATATCAGCTACTATGGGAAGCACTTCTATGCCGAATTCGGCTTCTAGTTCTTGTTTGGCGGCTTGAAGCTTTGCTTCGTTGCGTCCCGTGATTACCAAATTGGCGCCTTCTTTTGCAAACGCGCGATCGATGCCATAGCCGATTGAGCCAGGGTTACCATCTTTAAGGACGAACGCATCCTTTTGCTGTACCATTCTTCGGACTCAAAATTTCCGGTTTTTAGGGGCATTTTTGGCGAGTAACTCGAGTTGTGTACGGGCGTGGGACGGCATCAAAGGTTCAGAAAAAGAAAAAGTGTCACGAAATGCCAGATTCCTGCAACGAAAGCACCTTTTTTTCGAAAATCACGTCCCGAAAAGTGGTGTAAGCCGCCCCATATTTCTACGGGGCGGCACGGTCGTTTTAATAGAATCGTTAATAACCCAAAAACCACGATCTATGAAAGGAAACGACCGCTATGAACACTTTACTAGAACTTTCTCAAGATCTTAAGAGTGACACTATTGCTTTTAGAAAAGATGGAAGTGTGGATCTTAATGGGACTGCTAGAACTCTTCTAGAAAATCTTCTCAATACGGTAATGGACGAACAGGCACGCGAACTTGGTGTTCCTCGAAACGGATATCGATGCCGCAGTCTTGATACCGCTATCGGCAAAATCACCTTAAAGATTCCAAAGCTCCGTAGCGGCAGCTACTTCCCGGACGATATTGTCACCCGCTGGTCTAGAACTGATACTGCTTTAGCTTCTGCAGTATGCGAGATGTGGGTAGCAGGAATATCAACCAGAAAAGTAGAGAAGGCCTTACAGACACTCGGAGTAGAACAGCTCAGCAAATCTCGCGTATCAAGGCTTGCTGAATCACTTGACTTTGAAGTAGAGCAGTTAAGAAAAGAAAATCTCTCCTATACCACCTGACCTTATCTTTGGCTTGATGCAACTACTATCCATTGCAGAGACCAAGGAAGAGGAAAGCAAACGGTTTTGGTTACCGCAGTAGCCCTTAATAAAGAGGGCATGAGACGCATTGTGGGTATCGAGGGAGTGGATGTTGAATCTTATATATCATGGAGATCCTTTCTTCTAAGCTTAAGAAAAAGAGGGCTGCTTGGTCTCGAACTTGTAGTATCTGATAGCCACCAAGGCCTTGTTCGAGCAATAAAAGAAGTATTCAATGGTTGCAGTTGGCAAAGATGCATTGCTCACTTTGAGCGCAATGTCTTAGATACCTGCACAAGAAAAAAGAACGGACAGGCAGCTCTAGCGGCTATAAAGGCAGCATTTAAACAAACAAACCCAGCACTAGTTCGGGCAGGATATCAAAGGGCAATAGAACTTGTTAGTGAAGTAGACAAGAAAAGTGCTGATCTTCTTGAAGAAGCAGAACCTGATGTATTGACCTATCTTGATTTTCCTCTCGAGCACCACCGATGGATCCGAACCAATAATGTACAAGAGAGAATGAACGAAGAGATTAAACGTCGTACTAAAGTGGTGACAATCTTTCCTTCGATCGAATCAGCAATAAGACTTGTAGGGGCAGTATGCTGTGACCAAAACGATGCTTGGCTAACGGGACGAGGAATCATAGATAAGGCAACTCTGCAAGAAGAATACGAACATACGGCTATGCCAGAGCCACAAATAGGAGAAAGGGTTGAGGCTATGCAGTTGATCCAAGAGGCATTCGACAAAAAAAGAAAGGCCGCTTAGAATCTAGGTAATTAATGATTCTAAAACGACCCTTACACCACTTTTTGAGACGCGACCTTTAAACGTAAAACTTGAATCTTTAAAGTGCTTGTTCATGCCTATTAGTGCCTTGTTCTGTAATTTAAATAACAAAGAAAAATCGCACAAAGGAATTATTGTTTAACTTCTTCTCGGTATAGAGCGTGTTATGCAACTTCCCTCTTTTTTATACAGGAAAAATCAAGCTGACGTGGTTTAATCAAATTTCGTAATTCTTATCAAAGCATTTAATCTGATTTTTTAAGAGTTTAGGGAGTACTAGGTTATGGCAGCTCAAGCAAAATTGGAAGCATTCCGTCCATATGCCGAAAGCAATAAATATATCCAGCTTGACGTAAGGGATCCTTCTATTCGTTGCGCTATTGCTTCGCTCTATGGTGGAAAGCAAGTAATGTCTGAATCACTTTTACGTTTCTCAAGCATTTGATAAAGCACTTCAAATACTACCTGTGAAAAAGAATACAGGAGCGGCGCCACCTATCAATATCTGCTACAACCGCACTCCTCTATCTAAAGAAGATGTTGATTATACGTATCCGGAAAGTTTCAATCCTGCAACGGGCAAGCAGCGTTTGTGGGTACCTCTCGCAGCGGATGTGGCGTTGGATGAAGCAAATTCCAATCCCTTCTACCAAATAGATATAGCTACTTTTACTTTAAAAATGGATTCAGGTAAAGGTTTTGCTCAATACATTACCGAAGGTCGGGAAGACGAGGTAATAAGTGCCTTTACCAAAACCGATCAGGGGTTTTCTTTTAACTTGAACGAAGAATGGAAGGCTGATGTACCTTCAAGTAGACTTCCTGTACGCGACAGAATTGATCTTTATTTTAGTGTTGCTTTCCAGCGGCAAAATGGCACTTTAGGTAGTTTAGATTTTTCTTCCAGGAGAAGTGAAACTTCTGGTGGCAAGGTATCTTTAGGATGGCTTAATTTGTTATGGGGCTGTGTAGCTAAAGGCACTTTGGTGCGCATGGCAGACGGCTTTGATCGCCCAATTGAAAATCTTCGTGTGGGAGATTTGCTTATGAATACGCAAGGGTTTGTACGCATTATAAATATCATTAAGGGTACAGAGAACACTATGTGGGCTGTGCGCACTGAATCTGGTCTAGAGCTTCATTGCAGTGAAGGGCATCCAATTCTTACCGATCGGGGTATGGTTGCCATTGAAAAATTACGTGGAGATATGAAGCTTATTGATGCCGAGGGAATGCCGCAAGCTATTGTGGGTATACGGAAGAAATCTAATGGCGGGGAAGTATACAACTTAGCTACTTCTTTCGAAGACTATGACGAGTTTATTGCTAATGGTCTGGTTGTTGGCGGACAGGCTGCACAGGGTCAGCTTGCTGGGTGCTCGCAAAAGATAGAAAACCTTAACTGTGGTTACTGTTTCAGTAACATCTTTGCGCGGCGATGAATCATATCTTCCAGTTTCTCTAATCTCCATTGAGGCCAGTTATAACGTGGGTGTTTCTTGAATCGAAAATCAAAGAGTGCGCGCACTTTCTTACGTTGTGTGGCGCCCATGCTTTGCCGAGCACGGGCGATAAAATTGCCATAGGTGCGTGGTAGTTGAAGCTGCTCATAAGCTTCAATATCGTCGAAATCGTCTTTCATCGCCGAGTAAAGCAATGCCATTCCGTGGTCAAACAGAGGTGCCGGGGCAATTATTTTGTTTTTGAGATTATCCACTATAAAACCAAAGTTGCCAAAATGCCTGTCAATATTTAGCACTATTGCGTCAAAAGCTAACATGTCGGCAAATGCTTCGTTGAATTCTGGACCTAAATCCGAGCAATATTTTTCTACTGCGTCTATTCCGCCTTTGTGAACCAGACGCCCAGCGCTAATAAATCCAAATTCTTTGCTTGTAAATAATTCGCACCGTGAGCAAAAATGACCATCCCATTTTGTGGGTACATAATCAACATGCTTAACACCCATTGCTTCAGCTACTTGTGCAGCATAGTATTCCGCGTAAGGTTCATTTCCTGAATTAGCAAAACCAATAGATCCCTCTTTATAAAGATATACTTTTCCTTCAATCCGTCGCCAACATTTTGCTAGCATACCGTTCGTTGTTAACTCTGGAGTAGATGCAAATTCAGAATTAACTTTGCTTCCAACGCCGGTGAACGCAAGACGGCTAAGTGTGCGATTAAAGCGATTGTCGTATAGGTTGCGTTGTGTAAATGTCGAAGAATCGTTTTTGGGAACTATCCAATAGCAATCGTTAAGTGAAAGACCAAGACATATATCAATAATGCCTGGTATATCTTGAATAGATAATTTGAGTATTGTTTTATTTTCAATCACGATAGCTGTGTTCGCTAGTTCGAAACGTGCTAGTTACATTACGGTGATAAGTTTTCGTTAGTGAGATGCTTTCTTGCTGCCGAGTGACGAAATAATCGCAACGATCTTGGGTTATGAGCCTGGCGTGCTTTAAAAAGTTGCATAGGAGCCGTAATGAGTTCGAAATAATCAAAGAAAAACAGTAGTCAAGCGCAGGAAACAAAACAAACATTAAGGCAACGCAAGTTTGCTCTTGGACTCAGTGTCGTGGCAGGTATTATTGCCTTTGCTTGTGTAGTGGTTTGCATTATGGCATCACAACTCTTCTGGATGTTGGTGTTCTGGCTGTTTACCGCGGCGATTATTTACTTCTCCAAGAAACAATTTGAATACATCCGCAATTGCCAAGTGAAATAATGCAAAAACACCAAACGTTCAAAGCTTTTTGCAAGTAGGGTGTCTTTAAGTGTTCAAAGCTTTTGCAAGTAGAGTATTTGCAAAAAGCTGACCCATAAGACTGATCGTCGCCATGCCTGCTGTGTTTACCAGGTTAGCCTGTGGAACAAAGCTTGTTGTTTTGAGGGATGCTGAAATTCTGTAGTGACTTCTTATATTTTCTTGTTATAGCTGCTACGCCAGGAGGAATGAACAATGGCGTTCTGGCGCAATTAAGGCATTCACGCCACTAGACCCAAAAGGCACTATTCAATCATTAGAAGAAATAGTTCTCCTATTTATTAATGGTACTTATTTGATATCATTTTAAGCCGTTGACAAAGCAACAAACATAGGAGAATGTAATGCAGACATGGATTCCGCTTAAGCGAGACCTATGCCGGTTATTTATAGCATCCATTTTTGTCATGCTTGCCAGCATGGTTGTTTTAAGTGGTGTTTTAATGCCTCAGGCAGCTCAGGCAAACCCAGTTAATTCAGGCGCATCAGAATACGAACAGTATTTATCTGACCGCAATCCAACAGGCAGTTCAGTTGGTTGGGGTTCTCTTTATTACGATGAAAGCTACGATGGTTCATCCCTCTCGTTGCTTGTAGATGGCCAAGAGCAAACTTTTGATCATGGCTTTTGGGCACACGCGGATTCTAGCATTTATTACAACGATATCCAGGAATATGGATATGAACGCTTTGAGGCGTGGGTTGGTATTTCCCATACCGCACGCGTTGAGGGGAAAAGTGCTGCCGTAGTATTTAAAGTGATTGCAGATGGGCAGGAAATCTGGAAGAGCGACGAACTTACCGAACGCAGTGATGCGGTTCAAGTTTCTCTTGATGTTTCAAACTACAAAGTAATTCAGCTTATAGCTGAAGCCACTAATAAAGCTGCTCATCCTAATAACCATTCTGTTTGGGCCGACGCTAAATTCACCAAGCAAAAGGCAACTCCCTGGCTTTCGGTTTCCGATAAAGAGTTTTCTAATCCAGAACAGGTAACTTCTGCCAACATTTTGGAGGGGGTATTCGCACGTACTTTGTCTGGTCCCGTTGGGGAAACAGATAAGCCTGTTGTTGGGCAAGATGGAACTTTGCACAATGGCACCGAAGGAAACGATTTATCGGGCGATATTACCTATACAACGGATTACGTTGAAGGTAGAACAGGTACTTTTTCTATTACCTATTCAGTTACAGATGCTCAAGGTTTAGAGCGCACTCGTAGCGTCAAAATGAAAGTATTAAGCAATGAAGTTTTTCGCACGAATGCGGATATCGATTATCTAACAACCCCTTTTGCAAGCTTTTTGTATACCGGGCGCGATTACTTCGATGAACAAGGCAAAGCCGCCTTTGATCTATCGTTAAAGACTTTACTCAATTTTGGGAAGGAAGTTGACAAGTATCAAATCTCAAGCCACGGAGGCGAACAGGTATATAAAGTTACGGTGAACTTACAGGATGCAGGCATTTATATGTCTAGTGCTGACGCGGGATATCTGGGAAGTACATTAATGGATTGCGAGCCTCGCACGTTTCACATTAAAGACTGGGCGCCAGGAATTTCTAATAAGGGCGGAATTGCGAATACGGTAACGTTTTATGTGGCTAAGCGATATGGGGAAATAAACGAAAGTGGCCAATCCTACTATCACACAAGGCTTTTACAGGCTGAAACTAATGCTTCGCGCTTTTTGTCAAATATTGATCTTAAAATGCAAGATTCTCAACGTTTGCGTGCGGTGCTTTTGCCGTATGCAAACTGGATTCAATACACTGGCGGTGGGCAGGTAATGGACGAAGCTTTAGCTGGTGGTGCTTCGGTATGCGGCGGCAATGCGCGAGGAAGTATTTACTTATCTCAGCGAATGGGAATAAAAGCCTATTGGGTCCGCACCGATTCACATGCTTGGAGCAATGTTAAGCTAAATCGCGATGATAGCGGTATTTCTACCCAAGACGGCAACTATTATCGTATCGATTTATTGGCAGGAAGCAGTTGCTTTATCTCGAAGGATTCAGAGCATATAGGATTTCATGGCCATCATAATGGAATTTACTTTAATCGCATGAAGGGTTATCCCAACATGGTTTCTGAAGGGTATCCATACGCGTGGACTGCATGGCCTACGGTCACACTTAAAGTTGAAAATTCATGGGTTGTACTTTCTCCTGACGATGCTAGTACTTTTGATGCAACCAAATTAATTCAATCGGCAAATAGTATTTACGAGGGAGATATTAAGGATGCCGTTTCTATTGACTATGGCAACTTAGAAAAGAACGAGGATGGTTTTTTCGTTCCAGGGTACTATGAGCTCACTTATGCCGTTAATGATTCAAGAGGAAACAAGGCAACAAGTACGGTAAACGTGCAGGTAGTTGATGGTGAAGTTGTTAAGGCAAACGCTGAAAACTGTGAAACGAATACAAATAGCACGTTTTTGCCTGATAAGGACAATAATCTGCCTAGCTTATGGAATGGCTCGGGCGAAGTAGTGTACAGCTATGGTATTCAGCAAAATGACGGGAATAAGTCAGTAACCTATAAGGTGGATCGTGGTAATGGGGTGCGTCTAACCTATTTGGATGCCTGGATTGGTCTTCATCGTTCCACTCGCGATAGTCAGTTTGGTATGTATGGAAAAGTCCGATTCTACGTGAAAGCGGCAGTAACGAACGAAGCGGGAGAAACCGAAGAACAGGTGCTCTATACATCACCTGACATGACGCGCTATACCGTGCAGGAACATGTTTTGGTTAGGATTCCTGAAAATGCAATATCGGTGACTCTTACGAGTGATTCTTTGGGGAACGGCAATGGCCATGCACGATGGGCAAATTCTCGGTTCTTTACGGGTGCTATCTTAGATAGCGTACCCGTAGCTCCAACTATTTCTAACGTTGAAGATGGCGCGGTGTATAACGACACGGTTTCTCCAGTAATTGATGGTGCAAACAGCGTTTCTTTATACCGTAAAAACTTGCCCGTTTTGGTTGATCCTGATACGGGTGAGGTAGTTGATAAGGTTTCGGATGGATCTTCTGATAATGAGACTTTGGCATTATCAGATAGTACTATGGAAAAAACTGGTCTACAAAGAGCTAATCTGTCTACTCAAGACTGGGGATTTAAGGTGGATGGATATAAAGCGGGCGATTCTATTACTGAAGAAGGAATTTATACTTTGGTTGCCCAGAACGAACATAACCAAAGAACTGTCGTCACTTTTACGATAGATAGATCTGCATCTGGGGATGCAGGTGGAGAAAATACTGGTGATGGAACTGACGATGACATAGGTAACGGCACTGGAGGAGCCGGGGGAGATATGGATTCTGGCACTAGTGATGGAGATACTGATGGCTCCAGCGATGGCAACGGCTCCGAAAACGGTAATGGCTCGGGCAGCGGCAGTAATTCCAACAATGGCAACGGTTCCAGTGGTGGCAATGATTCCAGTGGCGGTAACGGTTCTGGCGGTGGCAATGATTCTATTGGCGGTAACGGTTCCGGCGGTAATCCCGAAAACAACTCTGGCAACAATGGCGACTCTAATAGCAATCCCGAAAACAGTGGATCGAATAACGCCTCAAATAATGGTGGTGGAAACACCCAAATAAAGGGAAACAATTATTCTGATAAAGAATCAGGAAAGACTACATCTGATGCCTTGCCTGAAACGAGTGATTATGCAATTGGTGTTGCTCGAACTCTGGGAGTACTTGCGTTATTTTCTTGTGTTATTGCGGGCGTGGCTTATTTCAGATGTCGTTCATAGCCCGGAACACAAACATTATTCTTTTGCAGATTATTTGACAGGTGCTATTAAGAGTAGTGTGACTATCTCTTTGGTAGCTACTGCTGCCAGATTGATGAATTACCAAATTCTCCAATTCGAAATTTCTGATACTGGATCGGGTAATGATTTAGGTGCTGGTAATATCTCGGGTAATCTGACAGACAACAATGTTGGTAATACCGATGGAGACAAAAGCTTGATACTGACGATAGGGCTCTGAAGATAATGGTAGTAATCTTTCAGTAATCTTTCTCAAATAAGCGACAACTATTTGGTGGTTAATCGTTGGGCTTATCTAAATTGCGGTTATTGCAGGTGTTTTGCTTTTTTGTGATGAGGAATCGTTAAATAATAACTGATTTGTGCTTATCCCTCTGCAAAAAGGGTAGAAGTATATACTTCGTATAGGGGCTGTGTAATTCAGTATTGGCAAGTGTGTTTAATTTGGTGATTAATTTGGTTACAAATGGTAATTAAGCATGTAATTAATGTCATGATCAAGAATTAATCTATGTCAGTAGAAATTTAGAGAATTTCGAAGTATATACTTCATGCGTTTTTGCAGCGCAGCAAAGCAATTATCAAGAAAAACTTATCTTTAATG
>OLPV01000372.1_pt1 | contig 40405 bp, 37 predicted proteins | sample 1671961 | NCBI WGS metagenome assembly OLPV01 (sample SAMEA3136630, study PRJEB25190) | human gut metagenome | biome: human gut; feature: human-associated habitat; material: faeces | place: Austria | collected 2013 | reverse complement strand
TGATTTTTACAACGATTAAGAAATTATATTATCTCAGCGATGAAGGGTATAAAGAATTGCAGAAAACCGTAGAAATTTATAAAGCAGATCTGGAGGTGGATGAAGAATGAGTACGAGTCAGTTTGCAGTTTATCAGTTAAAACGAAAACCGGAATTAAGAAATTTTCTTTATCGAACATATGAAGAACTTGCACAGGAGCAGATTCCTGTGCAGGTGGGAAATTATGAACAGGTATATATTGGGACAATGAAACCGGGCGAAACACCTGAACAGGTAAAAAAGAATATTGATCAGAGACAACCACACAATTATCAGGGACATGCGATTAGTACCAGTGATGTTCTGGTATTGAATGACAACGGTGAAACAATAGCTTACTATGTAAATAAAAATTCCTTTGTTGTAGTGCCAGATTTTATGAGGATTCCCTCTTCTTCTGGTGGACTTACGAAGAACACAGCAGGATATGAAATCAGTGGAAAAGGCGGTACATGGGAAGTAGTAGATTATATTCTCATGGAAGGGAAAAATTTTTTCCTTATGGAGCATGAACAACATGGAAAAGATGTTGCCTATGTAGTGCTTGACCAGAATGGAAAGGTACTTGTGGATGGTACTTATAACGGATTTGATGATGAAGCAAAACAGAAAATCCGTGATTATCTGCATCCACCGGCACAGGATTCACCGGACAAGCAAAAACCAAAGCTGGAGAATTGGCAAAAGTATCTGGAAAACGGTGAGTATCTACGAAGTGCAGAAATGACAGAGGAAGCAAATTATAATATGATTGACGGACTCAACAATAATGCTGCACCCAAAAAAGAAAAGAAGCGTCCGAAAGAATCCGTTCTGGCAAAGCTCCATCAAAAAGAGAAAGAAATTGCACGACGCAGTGGAAAGAAAGCCATGCAGGAAATTATGGGGCAAGATATGGAGAGAGCAAAGAAATAGCAAAGAAGAAGGCTGGTCACTTGGTTGTGGCTGGTCTTTTTTCATATATAAAAAGACTGGCCAGTAACGATCCTCTCGTTTAAGGCTAGTCTTTGTAGTGAGTTGCAATATCTTCTATTTCACAATCCAAAATGTTGCAGAGGGTGTTAATGGTATTCATACTGACACCTTCATTGTTCTGCAAACGATGTATCAGTGACTTGCTGAAATGGTATTCTTTGTGAAGTGTGTATTTTGTGATACCTTTCTTCTGCATGGTAAGCCACAGGTTATCATATTTAATCAACGGGTATCTCCACCTTTTTCTTGTCTTTCCTTCATTATAGGGTTAAGATAGAAAGTAACAAAGGTTCTGTTTTCGGAACCCATGTGTATAAGGAGGAGCAGATTTGAAAAAGACAAATATTGGGAGACAGATACTGATAATTGCCTGTTTAATAGGAGTAGTGGGGATATGTAGTTATTTCTATACAGTGCAGTCAAAACCTCTTTCAGAAATCCCGGATGCGATTAATAGTTCACGTTTTAATACGACGGAGCATTTGACGGTTATAGCAAATCAGGAAGAAATTGAAGATAAACATAAATTGGCGAAGCAGATTGTAGAAATGTGCCAGAATAATTCCTTTCAGTCTATTAAGTTCTCTTATGATATGGTGTGTCCAACAGAGTTGCAGATTAATGTGTATAAGACAGAAAAGGATTTTGATGATAACAAAAAGTTCTGTGAAATATCGTATCTGTCAGAGGAAGAAAATGAAGATTACGATATCGTTCATAATCCAGAAAAATTTACGATGTATGTAGACGGAGAAATGGTTGAATAGAAAGACTGAGGTTTACTTCCACAAAGAAGAAACCTCAGTTTTTGCTTATCATTTTTCATGGGTCTGTTCAAGCTGTCGCTCTTGTGGCTGATGGGTGCCGAGTATGATGTCAACATTAGAACATACGGTGCGAAGCTCCCGCTCATATTCACGACGGGCATTAAATTCTTCACGTTGATCGGATTGCAATGCAGTCAGACGACTCTTTTCTTCACGAAGCATTTTCAAGGTGGGTAATTTTTTTCCTTGTGCTTTTTCTTTCAGTATACGGAGAGCTGATTCATAAAGGGTGAGTTCTGCCCGGTGCTCTTCATAGAATTTTTCTTTATTCCTGCTTTTTCGATATTCGGAATAGAGATCTTTATTTGCCAGATATTGTCCGGTGTAATGAATCTGTTCGTTGATTCCCTTTAAAGTATCTTCTGTATTTTTTAGGGAATTTCTGGCAGTAGTGCTTTGAGCAGTGGCATTGGAAAGTGCAGTATCTAAATCTTCTTTTGATTGGAAGCCATGCTCCTGCACATAGGCTACGGTCTGAGCCATCATCTTCAAATTGGATAATTTTACTTTTTGAGCATATGCCTGACTTTGCTGTGCTTTGATACAATGCTGTAAGTCCGTTACCAGTCGTAAGTCAGATTTGATAAAGAGGAATGCATGAGAAGATCCAAAATCAGAAGATGCAGGCATAGCAGAAGAATGGATATTGTTGGTAATAGCAGAAGCTGGTTGTTTTGCGATTTGCTGACTGGCATTTTCCTGAAATACATCTAATAGATGCTTTTCTTCATAAAGCGTTCCCAGTGCTCTGCCGGTAATATATTTTTGACGATTTGGATGTAGATAACTGTATCTGCCACGACTGACTTTGAAGGTGATGTTATATTTTTCTGACAGCAATTTTGCAAACTGTTCTTGTGAGACTGCTGTTGAAGAAATATCTTCAATTGCATTACGAAGAAATTGCTTTTCGGTCTGAAAGGTTGTCTGCCTTGGTGTAAGCCCTTCTTTTTCAAGCTCAGCATTGTGCTGATTGAGTTTTTTCTGCCCTCTGCGTTTCGCCCAGTATTCTTTCTCAGATATTTTCTTTTCGGCAGGTGTCAGAAGATCAACCTGGTTTAGTCCGTTGGCGTTGCACATATCCATGACTTTTTGTTTTAGATGGATTCGGTATCTGTCAGAAAGATGATGCTTATAGCCGGCTTTTGCGTCACGGTCAAATTCCATATATGGCTGTGGTTCAACATCATATTTCCGAATACTGTTGATTACGATATGTACATGGATATTGCCGCTTCCATTATGACCGTCAGTATGTGTGCAGACAAGAGCCTGATGTCCGGGAAAGTTTTCTCTTGCATATTCCAGTCCTAACTTTTGAGCCTGTTCCCCCGTCAGACCATGTTCGTCCCTGTCTTTGGGATCGAAGCTGATAATATAATGATGAGATTTGATTTCGTTAAAAGACTGGTTTTTATGAAAATAGGCATTTGTTTCCATGCACTCAGCAGCAAAACTGAACGGATCACAGTTTATGCCGTCAAGATAATATTCTTCACGAATGAGCATATGCCCTTCATCATCAAGAATAGGTTTTTGCGTATATTCGTCATGCTGAAAAATCAGATAACGCTCAGCTTCTCCGTAATCAGCATTTTTACTTGCGATATGTTTCAGTATTGCCACGAAAATCACCTGCCATTTCCATTACCTTGTATTTCATTTCATATAGATCCCGAAGACGCTTATTTATTTCGCCACGCATTTCCTGTGAAAGAATTCCACCCTGATTAAAATATTTTGCAATCTGGTTGAGGTTACTGCCTATCTTACCAAACTCTGCAAGCAGACTTTTAATTTCTGGAACATCAGCAACAATCTCGATTTTTGTATGTACATTTCCCTTTAAGGTTTGAGTTCGTACATAAGCTGCCAGCGACAGGTTGGCTTGCTTTGCGGCATTTTCAATAATGGCAAATTCAGTGTCCGTGAATCGGACAGTAATACGCTGATTGCGGGACATTTCTTTTTCTTTCTTTGGTCTTGTCATAATTTCTATTCCTTCCTTCGTTATCTCCCGATGATTTACAGACAGGCAAATTTCACGTTTACAGTGAAAGGCAAGTAATAAAACTTTATTACGCTGTGACCATGCAAATGGGAACCAACGAGACAATTTTTAATTGTATTTGAGGGTATGGGGAGCAAAATCCCCATCAAGTTGCCTGCTGGCAAAACTCGGTATCCGAGTTTTTGGCTGCCAAGGCGAAACTTGCTCTAAGAAAGAAATCCCTCTACTAATAAAGCGTGAGAAAGCTGTTTTACAAACCCCTAAAATAAAAAAAGTAAAAAATATGGGGAAAGGGGGTTGGTAAATAACCTCTGCCGGGCTTTATAGGTAGAAGGAAATTTTCAGGAGGTGTAAAAGAATGTCAGCAAAAGAATTACCAACACCGGAGGAAATGCAGGCAATGGCAGAGGTAGACCTCAAAAATATAGATACCAGTAATCTGATTGATATAGAGCAGGTAAAGATAAGAACGGAGTTGCCACAGGAGGAACGGATTGCAGACTATATTCATCAGATTAAGAATCCATATTGTTATATTTCTCATGGGGTGGCAGTGAAAATCAGTTTTACCGGGAAATGTACGCTGGAAGAAAGTCTGAGCAGGTGTATTTCATTATGAAGAACAAAAAAATAGGTCAGAAAGAAATTTGGAAAAGAATGAAAAAAGGTGTAGCAGTGAGCCAGAAGTTATGTTAATATGGTGTTGGGTCAAAATTTAAGAGCATTCAAGAAGCCATGAATTTCTTGGTTTACACTGCCGGACGGCATAGTAAATTAGGAGGTTGATGGCTTTATGTATTTTAATCAAAAGTCTATATTAGCGGCAGACTATTTAAGACTTTCCAGAGAAGATGGAGACAAGCTGGAAAGTGATAGTATCCGCAATCAAAGAAGTCTCATTAACGATTTTGTAAAACAGCACCCGGACATTACCCTGGTCGATGAATATATTGATGATGGTTACAGTGGAACAAATTTTGAGCGTCCAGCATTTAAAAGGTTGCTCGAAGATGTGAAGAAAAAGAAAATCAACTGTATCATCGTTAAGGACTTATCCAGACTTGGAAGAAACTATATCGAAACAGGACGATACCTGGAAAAGATATTTCCGTTTCTTGGAGTCAGGTTTATTGCCATTACAGACCATTATGACAGTGCTGCGGAATCGGATGATGCAGATCAGATCATAGTTCCCTTTAAGAATCTGATAAACGATGCTTATTGCAGGGACATCTCAATTAAAATCCGAAGTCAGTTAGATGTGAAAAGAAAAAATGGGCAGTTTATAGGAAGCTTTGCAGGATACGGGTATCAGAAAGACCCAGAGAACAAAAATCATCTTATCATAGATGAATATGCAGCAGAGATTGTTCGGTTTATTTTTAATCTGAAAATGGGCGGGTACAGTTCTCAGAGGATTGCTACAAAATTGAATGAAATGGGAGTATTGCCACCACTGGAGTATAAGCGAAGCCGTGGAATGAAATATAACAGTGGATTTCGTTCAGGAGCTAATCCCAAATGGGCAGTTACGACAGTGAACCGTATTTTGACAAATGAGCTTTATACCGGGACGATGGTTCAGGGAAAAAATCGTAAGATCAATTACAAAGTAAAAGAGTGCAGACCAGTAGCGGAAGAAAACTGGATTCGGGTTGAAAAAACTCATGAAGCTATCATAGCAGAAGAAATATTTCAGTATGTACAATCACTGCTGGACCTGGATACCCGTACTGCACCAGATGAAGATTTTGTATATTTGTTTTCGGGATTTTTACGCTGCGGAGACTGCGGACAGAACATGGTAAAAAGAAGCACATCTAAAAAAGGAAAGAGATATTATTATTACCATTGTTCTACATATAAAAACGGAGATGGGTGCAGTTCACATCTGATCAGTGAAAAAATTGTACATGCAGTTGTACTGGAAGCGATTCAGAAGCAGATTGCATTATTAGTAGATGCGGAAAACATTATCCGGGACAGTGGAATGGAAAAATATAAAAAGACAGAATTTGATTCACTGGAAAAGCAGTTGACTGTTCTCCATGAGGAAGTGGAAAGATATAAAGATTTAAAAACTCGTTTATATCAGGATATGTTGGATAATATTGTGACCAGAGAAGAATACCATGAGTATAACCAGAGATTTTCGGATAAGTTGCATAATGCGGAAGAAGCAAAACGTGAACTGGAAAAAAAGAAAGAAAAGGCGGTAGTGGAAGGAAAAAGGGAACATCCCTGGATAGAAGATTTTAAAAGCTACCAGAATATCACACAGCTTGACCGTAAAGCAGTAGTCACATTAATTGATAAGATTATCGTTTATGGAAAAGACCGTCTGGAAATTCAGTTTAAGTATGCCGATGAAATACAGGAAATGACGGAGGTAGCTCAAAATATTCGGGAAATAGAAGAAAAGGAAGGTAGATTCAAATGCGGTGCGTAAGTTACACAAGAACCACATCATGCAAATCCAGTGAAAGCATTCCGACAGATATTATTCAGCAGCAGAATGAACAGATTCAAAAATATATACAATCGCATGGCTGGAAGCTGGTTGCGAAATACAGTGACAGAAAAAGGGACGATAACGAGAATACTGCATTTGAAGAAATGACGATGGATGGTATCAGCAGGAAGTTTGACATGGTGGTGGTAAATAGCATTGATCGCTGTGGTAAATATATTTCCTGTGCTGAAGATGTGTCTTGCTTGATAACCCCGATGGAAGCCGAAGAAAATGGCTGCCGTCTTAGTCCCAGTGCGTATGTTTCAGAAGAATATGACCTTGAGATAGGTGTGACAGATTTAGATTTAGAGGTCTTGATGTGTGAAAACAGCAAACTACAAGCAGAGCTTGAAGAAATTCAAGATGAGTTTGTAGAAACAATGGGAGAATTTATTCGACTTAAACAGGAATGGGAGGGCTGTTAATGGAGAAAAAATCAAACGAAATCAGAACTAAGCACAATAAACTTCACGTGGGGAACCGAGCAGAATTAAAAGGCTGTCCGGTGGCAAAAGTGACCCACAAAAAGAAAGATGATTATATGACATCGCTTGAATTTACAGAAGGAGTTTATAATCAGCCGATAAAGATGGTAACAATCTATTTTCAGGATGGAAGCATTCGGAATGAAACGCCGCTTACAGAAGCAAATATAGAATCATAGAAAGCTAGACAGTCACCTCTACAAGTATGTAGGCTGTCAGACCTGTGAGGATAACGAAAAAAGAATATATATCTTGTCGCCAACTGAGCGATGCCGCACTACCAATAAAGTAACGAGCATGAGCCGGAGCGAAATGTTTATGTGATGTATTGAGAATCAATGCAGATCATAGCATTTTGTTCCGGCTTTTTGTCGTTATATGGCAATACTTGTCGATGTGAGAATCGGCGAGTGTGTTGTTGGTGCGGTAATCCATGCTTTTGGCAAATAATTTTCCACAGCCTTTTCCTGATGCGCACAGGAAGGGACTGTGTTTTATATATAAGTACACATTTATCTTTGATCTAAAAACGGCCTTGTCTATTTTTATGCCTTAAAAGGCGGAAAGGACAGTAATATGCAGAATGTAATTGACAAGATTGAGCTGACTTTTGCAGCTCTGGATGGTTTTCTGGGATGGTTCTTCGGTGACCTTGACGGTTTCCTCTACGCACTCATCATCTTTGTGGTGATGGACTACTTTACAGGGATTTTAGCAGCAGGCGTGAAGAAGGAGCTTTCCAGTGCGGTGGGCTTTAAGGGCATCGCAAAGAAGGTGTGCATCTTCGTTCTCGTGGGTATTGCCAATATCCTGGATACGCAGGTTCTTCAGAACGGAACGGCGATTTGCACGGCAGTGATTTTCTTCTATCTGGCGAATGAGGGAATCAGCATTCTGGAAAATTCCGCAGCGATCGGAATCCCTATCCCTGCAAAACTGCGGGATATGCTCATCCAGCTTTCCGATGAAAAGAAGCTGCCGGGTAAGGATGAAAAGCCGGAAGATGACAACAAAACTGAGGAGTAAGTAAAAATGGGGCGGCGTGGAGACGGTTTTCTGCGCCGCTCCGAAATTAAGGAGGAATCGAGATGAGCCTGACAAAAGCTGTTTTAACAAGTCCGGACGAAAATCCATTCGGGAAGCCTGTGTATGTAAGGGGCGTTCTCTATCTGGATGATGTCCCGGAGGATGACAGTGCCAATGATGCCGGAGATAGCAGTGTGGACAAGCCGGGGGATGCTGACAATGAAGAACCAGAAAATGGTGGCGGAAACAATGACGCAGATCTGCCGCCGGAGCGGGAAGAAGCTCCCTCCGAATATGAAAATGACGGGAATACGGCAACGATTGGGTATGGTGAGCTGAAAACGCTTGGAGCTGAAAGCCGCTATGAAGAGATCAAGATGCTGAATGGTATGAAGGATAACGTCCTTTCTGTTGGTTTTGTGCTGTTAATTCCATAAGGAATTGCCTTGGCAGTGTGTCGTTTGGATGCACTAAGCTGATCCTTACCATCCTTTCCGCTTTGGCACAGGATGAAAGCAGATCCATCTCGGATAACATCCGCTGGTCCATCCAGAAGAAATTCCAGCGGGGTGAGGCAATGGTGGACTTAAGCCGGATGCTGGGATATGACAAGGGAGAGAACGGGGAATGGGTCATCAACCCGAAGCAGGCAGAGATTGTTCGATACATTTTTGAACGCTATGTGTGCGGTGTATCCGCAACTGCCATCGCCAAGGAACTCAATGCGATGGGGAAGAAAACAGTGCGGGGCAGCATCTGGAGGGCAGACGCAGTGCTGTTTATCCTCCGAAATGAAAAGTATGTGGGTGACTGCGAAAGCCAGAAAACTGTCACAAAAAACTTCCTGACCCATGAAGTCAGTATCAACGAAGGAGATGCACCAAAGTATTATGTGACAGACCATCATGTAGCAATCATTGACCGGCATACCTGGAATCAGGCACAGATGATGCTTTTGGGAGGAGAAGAAGCCAGGGATAAAAAAGAAAAGAAGCGCCGGGCAAACAATGCTTCCCCGTTTACAAACCTGACCTATGGGGTGGACGGCTGCAATGAGCCGATGTTCAGAATCGGCTATAACACACCGCTTTACACCTACACGGATGAGCGTTCCGCAAAGGCAGAACCGTAGCCGAGAGAATAAATGGAAAGCACTTTGTGGAAACTATGTCGGTGGAGTTCTTGGAGTTCCTCACGGACTGTTATCGGGTGGTGTATTACTGATAAAGATGTTTGATAAATTGTGAATTTACAGACAGTTCAGAATATAAACTTGCAATTCGCTTGCTATTTTTGCGTCGTTGTGGTAAATTATAAACATAATGGGTGTATTATACTCTTCGCCGAGTAAAGCACCGAACAGCTTGGCTGTTTATGCGAGACAGACGAGCTGGAAAGGAGAGTGCAAATATGGGACTCTATTTAAATCCAGGGAATGAAACATTTGCAGAACTTGTTCAAGCAGATATTTATGTCGATAAAACAGGTTTGATTGCATATATGAATGGCTGTATTGGAAAAGCAAAACATTTGATTGCGTCCAGCAGACCGAGAAGATTCGGGAAAACATTGGCTGCTCAAATGCTAACTTCATATTACAGTAAAGGTTGCGATTCCAGTGAAGTCTTTAGCAATCTTGAAATTGCAAAAGATAAATCGTTTGAACTGCATCTCAATAAGTATGATGTAATTAGTCTTGATATTCAGTGGATGCGTGGCGTTGCAATCGGAAAAATTCAAGAGGGAGAAAACACGACTGTATTAGGATATATACAGAGCGAGATATTGAAAGAACTTCGACAGGAATATCCTCAATATGTGAATGAAAAAGAAAATTCCGTTGCGGCAACACTTGCGAATATCAACCAAGAAACTAAGAAAAAGTTCATAATCATCATTGATGAGTGGGATTGTGTATTTAGAGAAGATAAGGAAAATCTTGCTTTGCAGTCTGAGTATATTAATTTTCTAAGAAGTCTTTTCAAGGGAGGCCCTGCTGATCGATTCGTAAAACTAGCATATATCACAGGTATTCTGCCAATCAAGAAATATGGTACACAGTCTGCTTTAAATAATTTTAGAGAACTTACCATGACCTCACCGGGAGGAATAGCAAAGTATATTGGATTCACGGAAGCAGAAGTTAAAGTGCTTTGCAAAGAGCATGATATGCCGTTTACAGAAATGAAGAAATGGTATGATGGCTATTATTTGAACCGGGTTGGTCATGTATACAGTCCGAATTCTGTAATGGAAGCAATCAATAACGAAGAATTTCAAAATTATTGGTCACAAACTGAAACATATGAATCACTCAAAGTTTATATCGAAATGGACTTTGACGGCCTAAAGCAGAGAATTGTGGAAATGCTGGGCGGAGCAAGAATCAAAATAGAAGTAGGTTCTTTCCAAAATGATATGACCACATTCCACTGTGCAGATGATGTTTTGACCTTACTGATTCATCTGGGATACCTTGCCTATGACAGCAAAACTGAAAAAGCATTTATTCCGAATGAAGAAGTCCGCAGTGCATTCGTTCTTGCAATCAGAAATAGAGGTTGGGATGAAGTTTACAAGGCAATCGAAAATTCAGAAAAACTTCTAAAAGCGACCCTTGCAATGAATGAAACAGCAGTAGCAAAAATGCTACAGGATGTTCATATGCAAAACAGCTCCAGCCTTGTGTATAACAATGAGGTATCGCTGGCAAGTATTATTCAGCTTGCGTATTACACAGCAGCAAAGGAGTACACAATCATAAGAGAACTGCCTGCCGGTGAAGGATTTGCTGATATGGTTTTCATTCCCAAACGAACCTCAAAGAAGCCGGCATTGGTTGTAGAACTGAAATGGGATAAGAGTGCTGAAGGTGCTATTTCCCAGATTAAAGATAAAAAATATGTTACTGCACTGGAAGAATACAAAGGAAATATCCTACTTGTAGGAATCAACTACGATAGGAAAACTAAGGAACATCAGTGCAAGATTGAAAAATACGAAATGTAAATAGTACAAAAATATCTTAGCCCACCATGTGAGCATCCAACTTCGTAATGATTTTACGGAGAAGGAAACTTACATGGTGGGCTATTTTTATACTGCCCGCTATACCACAGACAGCACCCAAGAAAAATCAAGGGTGCCGCTGTGTCGCTTATGCGGGCAGTTTTCTGTTATGTAGTTTGAACTTTTGTAGTTATGCTGTGTTCAGACGGTGCGCCTGAGAATTCAAATTCCTAATCCATATAAAATCGCCTTTAACTCTTTTACAGTCCTTGTGAGAATTTCCTCTTCGGTAGCATTGCAGTCCAGCAGCAGACGGTGGAGTTCGGAGTCTGCCGTGGATACAGAGTGATGAAGGCTGTCTACCAAGAGATCATCTGTGGATACCTTGGTCTTGCCATAGGATATCACCGCCGTTTCTTTTATTGTACCATAAAACGGCAATAACAGCCAGAAATATTTGGCTAAATATCAATATGCCAGCACACTAGCAAATTGAGGAAAAGGCTGCAACTACAAACATTTTTCCGAAAATACTCTAAATCAAAACAATTTTTTTAGTACTGTATTTGTTAGTATGGAAAAACTTGGGAATATCTGGTATAATGAATAGCAGATAATTAGCAGTTATCCATTACTTCCTATGGAGATGAATACAAATGAACATCCAGCAATATATACACAGCCTTACAGACGAGGAGTTTGAACAGCTTTGCACGGAATACCTGACCTTGCATTATAAAAACAAAAATATTACCATACACGGTACGCGTTTGAAAAAAGATGGTGGAAAAGACATTGTAGGAACTGCACAGGATGTCCCCTATGAAATATGGGCTGAATGCAAGAGGCACAATCGTGCCCTTGGTCTTGAGAAAATATCTAAAAATGTTATTTTGGTTATTTCAAAAGGAATTAATGAGCTGATTTATTTCTCTACAAGTGATATTACCAGAAATGCGGTTAAACATGTTTCCATAGTTGCTGCCAAGCATAATTTTTCTGTCACTTTCATATATGGGAACCGTCTGTATCAGGAATTATCAATTCTTCCACGTTTTCAATATGGTTTTGAAAAATCAAATGAAATAATAAAAAATGATTTAAGAATATCTCGTTTTTTTAGTGTATTTGAAGATACGGAAAAATATACAGAAGAATCGGAACTCGTATTGCAACGAGATAATATTTTTTACATTGATATTTATCTGACTAATTTGTATAGTGCAACTGTTTCAGATGTAACCTGCACATTACCGAAAATGGCAGATATTATATTTCATGTTCCTGAAATCCACAATTGTTTTAATATGCTGCAGGGAAGTAACCGTGTTATACAAATACGCGCTGAAGTATTAAGCTCTTACACCGTGAAGCATATACCCGCACTTACTTTAAAATATAAGTGCAATGGTCATACATATTCCAAAAAAGTTCCCGGAGGATTTATAGATCCAACAAAACTCATCTACTATCCATTGGTAGGAGAGAATGTACAGAATTTCTTAAGCAGTAAAATTCTTCCGCTTCTGAAGGGCAACGGATTCAGCCCAATTTATATGCTTAATATAACTGGGAAATCAGGAACAGGAAAAACACGGCTATTGTCTGAAATAATAAATTCTGCTAAAAGTTATAATTTTCAGACGTTATATTGCGATGCAAAAAAACAAAACGGATTTGAAATTTTAAGAGAATTTTTATGTGCTTGTCTGGGGTTACCTTATGGCACTGGAAATATCAGCTGCACATTAGATGATTTTTCTAAAATAATCAAGCAATATTATGGGAACTCAAAAGTAAGTGAGGCAGTTTTTTCTTTTGTATTTCATAAGAAATTAGATCCTGATATCTTATATTATCTGAAAGAGGCACTTCTTTTCTTCTCTTGTAATATAGTAGGCGGAGTTTCTTTAATTTGGACAATAGACAATTTACAATGTCTGGATAAAGAAACTCTGGATATCATATATTTCCTGATTGCACATTTACAGGAATGTTTTCCTGAAGTGATTTTTTCTTTAGGCACAAATACAGAAATTGTGCCTCTTGACTCTCAGGGATTTGTAAATGAATTTTTGGCTAAAATAAACGAATACGAAGACGTGGCTTCGTATGTGTATACTTGCGGTGAAATGCAGAACAATGATGCGAAAACATTGTATTATCATGCTATTCCCAATTTGCAAGGGTTTGATTATTTTACGCGCCTGCTATTAAACAAAAGCGGAAAACGACCATTTGATATTATTATGCTGATTCACTGGTTTTATGACCAGAATTTAATTAATATATCAACACATAATATGGTGATTCCTTCAAAAAAAGAAGAAATTGAAAACTTTATAAATAAAGTACCTGTAAAAAGCAAGGAAATTATCGATCAACGCTTCCAACTGCAAATGCATAAAAAATTCTCTTTTGATACCACATTGGGATATTTCGATGCATTTAAAGTTGTTGTGAAGTCAATATTGTATTTTGGAGGAGAAACACCTGTTGATTTTTTGGCTAGTTTAAATATAGACGGTGATATGTTATTTGAATTAAGTCAATCTTTATTTTTTAAGTACATGGATAAATACCCTAAAATTGTATTTTACCATGACAATATTTACAGATATTTTGAAGGGTACCAATTTTATCAGAATGACCGCTCGCTTTCTCTGAAAATTATTAAGTGGCTAAATGAAAATGCCTGGTACAAATCCAACCTTAGGACAACAGCAATTTTTGACTGTTATATACGCGCTTCCGAATATGAAGAAGCTGTCAGGTTTGGAATATCTTCTATCTCAAGCGAATGTGACAAAAGAAATTTTCAGGCAGTCATACATATTGGCACAGAGCTATTAAAAGATGTTCCGAAAACTCAGGATGCTTCCGAAGAATCAGTGCCTAACCCCTTTGCAGAATTTATGGATGCAGGAGCAAAATTTCATGTCTACTATGCAGTGGCAGACGCATACAGAATTTATCAGGATTTGTCTCAAAGCGTATATTATTATAAGAAAGCCTATAAAATATTGCAGCAATACAGTATTTCGGAATTTACGTCCATTGATACCTGCCGTTTCTTTCACAGGTACTCAAATGCCTGTATTTCAGCAGCGGATTATGACGATGCATTAATCGTCTTAGATTATTTCAAGAAGTATAAAGGACGGAATAACTTTTATGATTTCATTATGTACAATCGGTATTCTGTCGTATATTTAGCGATAAATGATATAGAAAACGCATTATTGTCAATTGATGAATCATTAAAAATAGCGAAAGAATGTAAAGAACCACAGTGGGAAAGTGTCTCTTATTCAGACAAAGCTTATATTTATTATCGTGCCTATGAAGATAAGGAAAATACAATTCTATATTTTAGCAAAGCGGTAGAAAAACACATTTCTGAAAAAGCAACCATCAATCGAAGTGCTGAAATTCTTGCGCAGGAAGCTTTTGTGGATTTACTAACAGATAAGCTGGAGGATGCAGAGTATCTGGCAGATTTGGCACTGAACCGTGCACTTGAAATTAATGGAACAGCAATGGAAATAAAAAGCAGAAATTTATTAGGAATTATTCAATATTTCAGTAATAAAGCTGAAGCTGCATTTTCCACATGGCAAAAGGATCTTGTAATTTCCGCTCAAAGGGTGAATAAAGATGGAATAGTAAAGCTGCATACAAATTTAGGCGCTGCCTACATTCTGCAAAGTAAATATGTGCCAGCTAAGGAAGAACTTGAACAGGCATATGCTCTTTATCAAAAATTCAAGGTCTCCCCGATAACACACAAGCCGCTAATCTACAATTTGCTATTCATTTATAATATTTTGGGGGATACATCAAAAAGAGATAAGCTGTTTGAAAAGGCTTATTTCGATAATCTCTCTTCTTACTACAACCAGCTTATCTCTGGGAGCGAAAACATCTTGACAGACGGCTATTGGCCTTTACAGTTTAAACATGTATTCTTTAACTATTAGTTTCCAGGGAATCTGATCCGTACATCAGGTTCCCGTTTTTATCAAAAATAATATCCTCTTCATTACGATTTGTAAACCAATAGTAGTTATCCAGCAATAATCTGTAATCATCTGCAAAATATACAATAGGAATATTTAATCGGCATATATCCCAGGTTACATTTTCCTGCAAAATAATGTGTGTGGCGCCGGTAACATTTTTTATATCTAAAAATTGCAAAATGGAAATGTCAAACAATTGTGTGAACAGCTTTATGTATTTATCACGGTATAACGAATTACTAAAACTTACAACAATGACACTTTTTTGCGATATTTTTTTATAATTTGCTTCCATCCAGAGCTCTTTTAAATAGTTTTCAGCATTGCATAATTGATATAATTCATCGCCCCATTTTTTGAATAAATATGCTTTTACATCTTGTCTAAAAGGTACTGTCCGAATAGGTCCTGAAATCTGTCCACGGTGAAAAACTTTGGCGTTTGCGCACATTCTGTTTGTATAGCCAGCTTTTCGAACACGAAAGGCCAGGTCTACATCGCAATGAATGTTCATGCACATTTCATCCTGTCCGCCAAGTTCCTGGTATAAATTATGATTCATCATCATGCAGCCAGAAGACACAAGAGGAACATCATGGTCTTTTTGGGAGAATGCAGAAGGCTTTCCATGGCGAAGAAACAACAGAATATCAATTTCATAAATTCCCATACCATATCCAAATAAGTTTCCGGAATCTGTTTCATAGATTGTCGCGGATACACATCCCTTTTCCCCTATATCTGCATATGTTTTTTTCATGTTTTGTAGCCAATTACCTGTTGGATAGATATCACAATCCATAAACAGCAATGTATCATACCGTGCGTGATCAACAGCATAATTACAGGCTGCTGCATACCCTTTATTTTCCGGCATATTTAATACCTGGACAGAATATTCATCCTCTAAAAAGTTAATATTCATGGTTGGATTGTCATTGACGACAATAATTTCATATATATCTTCTGCTTTTAATGCATCCTGCAGCAGATTGATACACATTTTTAAGGAAGACAATCCATTATAAAAAGTTATGATTGTTGAAAGACCTTGCATTATTCTTTTCCCTCCAGTACATTTTTTATTATATTTGCGACTGTTTTGGAAGCACGTCCGGTTTCGCACAGGCCATACTCTTTCTTCATCCAATCCAATGTATTTATTTCTTTTTGCGATACAGCTGCTGGAAGTTTATTTATAACTTCAGAAACTGTATATGCTTTTGGAAAAGGCAAAGCATTAAAATCCTGATTAAATCCTCTGTCCGAAAGATAATCCTCTAAATCTGGACAATATATCAGTATAGGTTTATTTAATAATGCGAAATCTGTAATAATACTGGAATAATCACTGATTAAAAAATCAGCTGCTATAAGTAATTCCTGTACATCTTCATAAGATGAAGCATTTATTACTTTTTCTGAATTCCCTGGCCAGCATTTGGGGTTATAAACATTTGTATGCATATGAATGACAAACGTCCACTTATTGCCTGTACAGTTTTCCAGTTCTGTCAATATTTGACTGGATGGTAGTGTGTATTGAGTAACTCCCATATCCGCTCGAAAAGTAGGCGCATATAATAATATTTTGTTGTCTTCATTAATTGATAGACAAGACTTTACTTTTTTAGCTATAGTATTACGATCTCCGTTTAACAATACATCCGTTCGCGGAAGTCCTTTTTGCAGTATCTTTCCTGAATACCACATATCTCTTCTTATAAGAAAGGTAGAAAAGTCACTATTAGACAAGAATAAATTTATCATTTTAGAATCATTTTTTGCACTATCAATATACCTCTTGGACAACTTATTTATTGCTGCACGTTCCATATTTTTCAGTCGAACACCACCATGCCATGTCTGGATATAATATTGATTTTTTCGCTTTCGAACATATCGTGACTTGCGGCGATTAGAAATCCATATTTGAGCTGTTACCTGTTCGTAAATTCCCCGGATCGAATGATATGGAACTTGACGTATGCAAGCTGGCATTTCAGGTGGATTTTCAAAATCGCATAGCCAGACTATGTTTGCCGTGCAATCTAATTTTAACAGTTGTTGAATAATATATTTGGGGCTATCACAATAACCGTGATTTTTGAAACATGAAACAACAATTTTCCTTTTTTGAACAGGAAATATTCTGAAAATATAAAATAGTAATTCTAAAATTTTATCCTGCATATACTCTATCTTTTTATTTTTGGTTTTTATAAATAGGCGATTTGATTTCATGTATACCATTCCTCTGAAAAAGAATATCCTTAATACAATTAGAGATAATGGATAACTGCTAATTATCTATTATATTTGTGGATACCATGGCAAAGATAACAGTAAATTCTTTTGCTTGCTTTACATGTGTGTGGTATACTTAAGCTACAGTGAAATGAAGAAGTACATAGCAGTAATTCAGACAAGAGATTCAGTGTTTATTCAGTGCGGAAGATAAAGAGGTTATATGCTTATGAGAATCGTTACACAGGCCATCAGGGTGATTGATTATGAAAACAATAAAATTTCAGCAAGAAATATTATGCCAAAGTTTGGGGAGTATATTGAACAGTTGATTTCTTACATAAATGGGAATGTTTCTGTAAGGGAATACAAAACACAATCAACGGGTACAGAGGTCATTAGCAGTATATTAGAGATCATAAAGCACCAGGCAGAGGCTGAAATAGTTCTGCAAAGGATTGATATAATAGCAGAACGCCTGCTCCGAAAGGAAAGACAGGCACAAGAGCAGATTGCCAGTATGGATATTAGAGTGCAGAAAGGAAGCCTGATCTTGGCTCTGATCGAGGATGAGGGGAAGGTGCTGTTTCTGTTGGCGAAGGTAGAGCATACGGATTTCTTTGATGATAGTGATTACAGCATTAAATCAGGCTTTTCAAAGGACACAAAAAAGATCTGGAAAACCTGCCTGTTTGAGATTGATGATTTGAATTCTGTGAAATTTTTAGCCAGAATATATTCTAATACGGTGGCGAAATACTGGTGGCATGATTTTCTGGAGTTAAATGAACTTCAAAGTGATGAGCTTAATACCAAGAGAGCGTTTAAAGCCGTAGAAAGTACACTGAGCAGAAATCTGAAAAAAGATGCACCATATGACCATATGGTAATCCGGAATGCAATGTACTTGTATTTCAGTAGTGTCGAGCAGTTTGATTTTTCTGAAATGTTAGATAAAACGATTAAGAATTATTCCCCTAACGACATGAAGGCGGAAAAGAAAGAAGAACTTATTCAGAAACTGTGCGACCTGCCTGAAAAACAACACTTTGACCATCAGTTTAAGCCAGTTCTGTCAATGATTAAGCCTAAAATGAAGAAAACGTATGATGTATATAGCGGAATTCAGATCAAAGTATCTAGTGCGGTTGAAGATTTGGAAGACATCATTGAGGCATATGAGGACGGTGATGGCAAACGGTATCTCAAGATCCGTATGGATAATGATATAACCTTCCGGACATTTGAGCGTAGGGAGGGGAGATAGGAGGGATTTGCTTTGCTGGAGCATATAAGGGATAAGGTTTTGGGATTGAAAGAAGAAGAACGCAGGAAATTCTATTCCGCCTGTTTTTCATTCCCATCTTCTCAGGCTTTAGGATTTTCAGAATTGATGGAGGTCATACAAAAGATTCCATCAAGGGATGAAGTCAGAATTTTTTTGTCGTTGGAAAATGAAGATCCCTTCATAATAGTGAAAAATTCAACTGAAGCAGAGTACAGAGCGTTTATTGAAGAGACACTGGAAGATGAGATGATTTTTACAAAAATAGAGATAAATAAAACACTGGCAGATGGGCACTTTTCAATTTACCGATACCAAAAGTTTGTGGAGGATATTGTCGGTTTATCTATGGAAGACGTGCTGAAAACATTCTCTATGTTTCTGGATGGGGCAGGGAAAAATATAGTGTTTGAACTATTTGACAGTCCAAATATTTTTTATACGAAAACAATGTATTTTCTTCCTGTGGGGAATAGAGAGATTGATTGTAATTTTAGCAGGACACAGCGTTTGCTGGCTTGTAGGGATAATACGTACTTTTATAACCAGGATTCCTATGGATTGCTGCCGGATGATTTTAAGATAGAAGTAGGGTATGAGGGAAACCCATTCAAAGAATTGTTCATGAAGCTGGAAACAATTTTGGCAGCAGGCTTCATTGCATCCAATGCTACGATTCAGGGCGGGCAGATGAAACTGCAGATCATGGGACAGCGTTCTGTTGATTATGTATGCCGTCTAAATGAGATAACGGGAAACCAGGTGCTGTACAAAATATATGACTGGATATATTCAGGCGGAAGTTCTATTGACAAAGCCATTATTGCAAGAAATATTATCTGTCTGCATTGCAAATATGAGCCGCTGCTGAACCTGGACGAAAAAGTTCTTTCCTCTATCCAGTCTAATTACAATCTGTATTTGAAAGATAACGTAGGACAGTATCTTGAACTGAAAAACAAAGTGGCAGAATTTATAAGTGACATTGTGTCGAGAACCGGGGAATACGCCACAGAATTACTTGATAAGTTTAAAGCAAATGTTATAGCAATATTTGGCTTCCTATTTACAGTGGTCATAGCCGGTATTGTATCAGACCAGCCGTTGAACAATATTTTTACAAAAGATATCACGGTAATTCTGGAATTAGTCCTGGTGGGTTCTGTGGTATATCTGTTCATTTGTTATGGGCAGTCAAAGTATCAGATGAATAAAGTTTATGAAAGTTATGAGAAACTGAAAAAATCCTACGATAAGATATTGACCGAGGATGATATTCAGGAGTGCTTTCGGGGTGACTATCTGATCTTAGATATGAAGAAGACGATAGGAAAATCTGAAAAGATATATCTGTTCCTATGGGTTGTTTTTCTTCTGGTGCTTCTTGTGATTGTAGAATATATTAGTGAAGCTCCGGTTGTAATTCCTTTTTTAAAAAAGATTGCTGGCCGGTTCTGTAAGTAAAGAAAAAAATCCCCTTGCGCATTGATTGAAAAGGTCAATGGCACAGGAAATTTTTTGCCCGAACATATTTTTGCATTTTATATTTAATAATTGCTCCTATTGAAATTAGTGCCAAATACGGTAGTATGATGCTTATAACAGATAGGAGGAATCTAAAATGAGATTAGAAGATAAACTGGCAGCATATTTGGAGTACTGTGAATATCGAAAGGAACTCGATAGGAAAACACTGAAAGCATACCGTATTGACTTGCGTCAGTATTTCGAATATATATGTGTGGATGAACCTGATAAGGAAAAGATTGAGGAGTATGTTACGCATTTGCATAAGAGCTACAAGCAAAAGACTGTAAAGCGGAAGATAGCATCAATAAAAGCGTTTTATAACTATTTAGAAGAAACTGAAATCATTGCTGAAAGCCCTTTCCGGAAAATAAAAGTCAAATTCAAGGAAACAGTAACCCTCCCCAGAATCATTCCCAGGGAAGAAATAGAGAAGCTTTTGAACCATATGTATCAATGCCTGAATGAGAACGATAAAGCATCCCGTAAATTTATGCTGCGTGATGTAGCCGTGATTGAAGTGTTTTTCGCAACCGGGGCGAGAGTGTATGAAATCTCCAACATCCGGGACGACAGCATTAATCTGAATACGGGCTTGATCAGGCTTATGGGAAAAGGCGGGAAGGAACGATATGTACAGATCAGCAACACTTCAATTTTAGAGGTCTTGAAAAAATATTACGATGAAAATGAGCAGTCGATCAAGAAAAGTGGTTATTTTTTTGTAAACAACAGAGAAAGCAGGTATACGGAACAATCTATCCGGCTGATGCTGAAGAAGTATACAAAGCAGGCTGGGATCGAGAGAAATATTACTCCTCATATGTTTCGTCATTCATTTGCGACATATTTAATAGAGGAGGGCGTAGATGTAAGCTGTGTTCAGCAGATTTTGGGCCATAGTTCCATAAAAACAACTCAGATTTATATACATATTGCGGCTAAAAAACAGGCTGAAATATTAAAAGAGCTGCATCCCCGGAATAATATGAAAATCGTTGGTGCGGCATGATTTTCTGCCAATATGTGAACTTCCAGTGAATTTACGACTAAAATCGATTTACCCGCATAAATACTGGATTTTCTGTGGAAATATAGGTGAACCAGTAGTCGTAAGTTTACAATTATACTACATTGGGACGTTTTCCTTTGTGGTATATTAGGACATTATCATAAATGGTTCATAGAAAAGTTATAAAATGTGATAAAAAAGTTGAAAAATGAAAATGTTTTAGATATAATAAAGCAATGGAGAATTTTTTTAGTTATATCTGTATAGCTGCAAATTGAATAATAAGCATAGATGCTGTAGCGTATTAGACTACGAGGGGATTTATGTTATGACTTATCAGCATTCTTGTGAAGTATTGAACTTTGCAGGGATGTTTTGGCATATATAAGTATTGACTATGAGGGTGGGATTACCGATTGATTGCGAAAAATGAACTATTAAAGAAATATAATATTTCTGAAGATGAATTTGAGGTAGCTGATATTAAATGGGAAGAGCTTGAATATATTTATAAAGACTTTTCCGAAAAGAGAAGTTCATATGAACAGAAACTGGCTGAATTTCAGAAAGAGTTCTTGATGAACATTTCCGAAAATGGTATTCATTCTATACGAACAAGAGTGAAGGATGCAGAACATTTAATTGTAAAGATTATCAGAAAGCGACAGGAGAATTATAAGAAGTATAGAACGCTGGATAAGGATAATTATGAAAAATTTCTTACAGACTTGATTGGAATTCGTTGTTTTATACTTTTTAAAGCTGATTGGAAGAAATTTCACGCATATCTTGAAGAAAAAATTGAAGATAATCCCCAGTACTATTTGGATGATTGCTTAAAGGATTTTGACGAGGATACAGAGCATACTTATATGGCGGAAATGCCGAAGGTTCATATTCGAGATGGTGATGCACGAGAGATATATGAAACTGTGCTTCCGCCTGATGCAATAAAAAATAAAAAGATATATCGATCAGTACATTATATCGTTAAATATCATGGCGTTTATATTGAGATTCAAGTGAGGACATTGTTTGAGGAAGGATGGGGTGAAATAGATCACCACATTGTTTATCCATATTATCAGGATGACATGTTATTTCAGCAATACACCAGTCTGCTGAATCGTTTAACGGGGCTAGCGGATGAGATGAGCAGCTTTTTTTGTGAAGTAAAGCGTTTGGAAGAAGAGCATTTGCAAAGAGTGAAGACAGAACCGGATGGAAATGAGTCTCAAAAAATAGTAGATGAAGAAGACGAAATTAGTAAGGCTTGTCCTGTTGAGGAGAAAGAACCTTTGTTAGATGATAATACTGCTGCAGCATGTATACAAAATGTATTATATGAATGAGAGGAAATTTATGATGTCAGAAAAAAATTATTATTCAAAAGAGACAGAAGATTTTGCCAATGAAAGTATGAGACAGATAAAGTCAGGTGTGGTAAGAAACCATAAATTGAAGAACAGTGCAAGAATTCATACTGGTGAAATGGAAGAGGTGGAATGTGATGCATTTTGTAACTTTCTGATGTCGAAAAATTATTTTCTGGTAGATGAATTACGAGGATGTGAGAATGCGTAATATTGAGAATATTTATACTGACTATAATGGTCTTGTTGATGAGATAACGGAAGAAGCAATTAAGAATCGCATAAAGCAGTTTCAAGCAGAGATGCAAGCCTTTATTGATAGCAATAAATTGCAGGATAAGGTCTTTATTCACCAAATGGCACTGAATCACGCTGTTATGGACTATTATTCTGATATTCAAAGATTAAAAAGTTATCAGGAAATAGGTCACATTAATGAGGTGAAAATCAAGGCATACGAAACGTTCTGGCTTTTGAAAAGGCGGCCTCTGCAGTTAAAAGCCCAGCTTGAAGATGATAAATGGCTATATATAAATGAGAAATTTTTATTAGCTCGTATTGCTAGCTTCATATTAAGAGATAATATAAACATACCGCTTACAAAAGAAAAAAAGGAAGCATTCACGAATTTCTTAGACACATTGTATTATTATCTTAAATTTAGAAAAACTGATGCTCAGGCTATAGAATTGATGTTGCTTGGCTTTGATGCAGGCAGAATTATAGCTGGCAAGTAAAGGCTCCGTAAGGAGCCTTTCAGACTGTAGACAAACTTACTTTGATGACATCATCAAAGTAAGTTTGTCTACAGTTTGAGCATCCGTTCCCTGGAACGGATGCTCAAAGAGCGTGACCAGGAGATCTGCAGATGCCATCAGGAGACGATCCGTGTCCACAATTACTGGTTTGAAGTATTCGAAGATATGCAGAAAGAACATCTGCGGGAAATAAAAAAGCTGCAGGCAGAGAAAAAGGCGCTTGAGCAGCGTGCCCTGAAAGCAGAACGTGAATGTGATGAACTGTATGATAAGAAAAAAGAGCTTCTTCATAAGCTATATGACGTCCTGACCCAGCTGGAAGATGAAAAAGGGAAGCACCAGAAACTGACTGCCCAGATCAACAGGGATTATGAAAACTCTTCCATTCCCTCTTCAAAAGCAGTGCAGCGTAAAAAGATCACAAACAGCAGAGAAAAAACAGGCAGGAAACCAGGCGGACAGCCAGGACATAAAGGCCACTGCCGCAGGAAACAGGAGCCCACACAGCCAGTCATTTTTCTTCCGCCACCGGAAGAAGTCCTGGAAGACAGTACTTTTAAAAAGACCGCAAAAACCATTGTAAAGCAGATGGTAAATATCCGAATGGTACTGGATGTAACGGAATACCATGCGGATGTTTATTACAACAGTCAGACAGGTGAACGTGTACATGCTGTACATCCATTGATAAGAGCAGGGGATTTCTGTCTGACCTGACGGGTGGAAAACTGAATATTTCCAAGGGGATGATAAGCAGACTAAACCGGGAGTTTGCTTTAAAAACTGAAGCGGAACGCAGGTCTGCGCAGATATGCTGCTTTCTCCTGTCATGCATACAGACTGTACAAATGCCAGGGAAAATGGGAAAAACTGTCAGGTATATGTCTGTGACCACATTGGGGTCAGACCATATGAAGTATGAATAAAGTAAATAAACTAAGTCTTAAAGTTCTCTGAAAAATTCATAAAGGCTGTTTTAACCAACATATTGAGGCGAAAATTGTTGTTTATCGTTTTCCCGATCTGATGGGTGTTCCAGACCTAAATATAATTTTGCAGAGGTGACTTGTAAAGAAATTCCAGAAATACGATTTACATGTTTTCTATTTTCTTTCCCACAACTAATATAAGTCTGCTGCCAGCCCGAACGGATTGGGCGCTGAAACAAAAATAGGATGGAATTCTTTCTTCCTGGCTTCTCTTTTACGGAAATTGCCAGTTATATTTAGGCTGCAAGGGTCAGATACTATGAGACAACTCCAATTGTTTGAGAAGATAGAAGGGGTCAGGTATCGGTAATTTTCTATAAAGAAAATTTAAAAGTTTTATAAAATATTCGCCGCACTATTTGTGCGGCAGTCATCCAAGGGGGAATCCCTGCGTGGTGTGTGATAGACAAGTCAGGCACTATTAAAATCAGTGAGTTTTTCCCCGTGGGAGGTTGAAAATGTCATATAAAGCAAATGTATATAATGTAATGATTGCCTCTCCATCTGATGTGGCGAAGGAACGAGCAAAGGTTGTGGAGGCTTTGGCGGAGTGGAATCGCCATAACACAGCGGAGAGAAAATGCGTGTTTCTTCCATTGAGATGGGAAGAAGATTCTGCCGCCCGTATGGGATGTCCGCCACAAGAGACGCTGAATCGCCAGCTCTGTGAGCGGAGTGATATGCTGATTGCGATATTCTGGACAAGGCTTGGGACACCGACAGAAGGTTTTGCCAGTGGCACGGTGGAGGAGATTGAATATCATCTGAAAGCGAATAAACCGGTGATGCTTTATTTTTGCGACAGAGACATACCGATGGATACGGACAGGACGCAGTTGGAAAAACTAAAGGAATATCGAAAGTCCGTAGAAGATAAGGCATTGTATCATACTTTTAAAAGGGCCGCTGACTTAAAGAACTTTTTGCTGAATCAGTTGCGTACAGCAGTGATAACGGATGAACCGTTTGTGACGGATTGTAAGAAACTGGCATCGAATGAGAAGGAAGAAACGGATAAAAAGCGTCCCAATCTGTGGATAGAGATAAATGATGCGGATGAGATTCAGCTTATTCTGCCGAAGTTGCCAGTCCTGGATAATGTGGAGCATATGGATGAAAATATGTCTTTTGCCGTAACAGACCCCGATGTGCCTGAAATGACCTTTGAACTATTCGAACAGGATGCCAGAGATATCTTGAATCATAAGATTCCGAATGATTTGGAGAATTGGGTAAGCGAAAAGGAATTAGCTGCATTTAAAAAGAGAATTCCGGATATAGAGGAGCTGGAAACATATCTGCGAAAATGGAAGATGTCTCTTTGCATGGAAAATGCGGTAGTGAAGAACATTGGGGTCAGACCCCATGAAATACATATAAAGAAAATTAAGCAGAACCAAAAGTTCTATAAAAGAAACATAAAATATCTTGTAAAAGCTTATCATAAGTGATAAAATCTCGTAAATGAGATATCAGAGATGGAATAGGGAGATAGGCAAATGCAGGAGAACATGAAAGAATACCTGACAGAAAAGGAAGCCAGGGAAAAGAGACTGGAAGTATATACAGAGAAGATCCAGGAAAAGGTGTTGAGCAGATCTTCGGAAACAATCCGGCAGTTAGTGGAGGAGAGACACCGCCAGAAAATGACGCAGCAGGAAATAGCGGATATTACAGGGATAAAACCGTCGAATATGGCCCGGTTTGAGAGCGGTGGCAGGGTACCAACGCTGGTTGTACTGGAGAAATATGCGAATGCCCTTGGAAAACATATTGAAATAAAAATCTGTGATGACTGACAGATTTTTATTTGGGATAATCATATATGATATTATTATTAAAAATAGCAAAGCGAAATGGAGGGAGAAAGATCGCAAGAAAATTAAGGGACTGGTATCCGGGAGCAATTTACCATATCATGCACAGAGGAGTGAGAAGAAAACCAATATTTGAAGATGAGATGGACCATCAGGTACTGTTGCAGATAATAAAGACATCATTGAGTAAATATAACTGCTGGCTGCATGCGTATTGTCTGATGACAAACCATGTCCATCTGTTGCTTGAAACAGGCGATATAGAAATCGGGAAGTTTATGAAATATATGTCAGAGTGTTATGCCATTTATTATAACCATAAGTATGGTTACAGAGGGCATGTTTTTGAGAGCCGGTATAAATCCTGCCTTGTAAAAGAAGATGCTTATTTTCTCCAGACAAGCCGTTACATACATCTGAACCCGGTAAAAGCACAGATGGCAGATTATCCGGAAGATTATTTATGGAGCAGTTATCGGACGATGATAGGGATTGCGGATGATGGGATCACAGAGAAAAAGAAGACACTTGCGTACTTTCCGAAAAACAGTATTTATCAATACAGGGAGTTTGTGGAAGATATAGGACACAAATATATAGTGCAGGAACAGCATATCAGAAAAATGATAGGGGAAGATGAATTATGGCTACCGTGGTAAGAAGTTTTGCAATTCAGGGGATTGATGGGTATCCTGTGGATATAGAAGTAAAGATGCTTGAGGGACAGCCGGTGATATCGATCATCGGTCTTGGAGATCAGGCTGTAAAAGAAGCTGCAGAGAGGATCCAGGCAGCGATTGATGAGAGCGGTTATGTTTTTCCTAAAAAGCGTGTGATCATCAGTCTTGCACCCAGTGATAAAAAGAAAAGCGGTTCTCATTTTGATCTTGCAATGGCGGTTGGAGTGCTCTGCCAGAATGGAGACATAGGGGTGAAGAACCTGAAAGAATATGGCTTTATCGGAGAACTGTCATTAGATGGAAGGTTAAGAGCCTGCAGAGGGATTCTGCCGATGATCATTGCCGGTCAGAAGAAAGGAATAAAGAAGATCATCGTGCCGGAGGCTAATCTTAAAGAAGCAGGACTGGTGCATGGAGTAGAAATTTTGGGATTTCATGATCTGACAGGTGTGATTCGCTGTCTTGAAGGAAAAACATCAGGAGGAGAAATCCATGTGGATGAAAAGGAAAAAAGTTTGGAAGAATCAGGGACAGTTCTGGATTTTAAAGATGTTAAAGGACAGGATGAGCTGATAGAGGCGGTTGTTCTTGCTGCGGCAGGAGGGCACAATATGCTGATGGTCGGGGAGCCTGGATGCGGAAAGACCATGATCGCGCAGAGGATTCCAACGATACTTCCGGAAATGACAGAGGAAGAATGTCTGGAAGTAACAAAAATATACAGCATTTCCGGCCTGCTTCCCAATGGACATGCCCTGATGAAATACAGACCGTTCCGTGCCCCGCATCATAATGCATCATTGAATGCTTGATCGGCGGCGGTGCCTATGCAATGCCGGGGGAAGTATCACTGGCACATAATGGGGTACTGTTCCTGGATGAACTTGCTGAATTTTCAAGGCGGATTCTTGACGCATTATGCCAGCCGATAGAAGATAAAAAAGTATCTATTTCAAGAGTGAACGGTACTCATACGTTTCCTTCCAGTTTTATGTTTATTACAGCTATGAATCCCTGTCCGTGTGGCTATTATCCAGGTGCAAAATGTAAGTGTACGGATTATGAGATTATTAAATACAGGGGAAAGATCTCTGGCCCTATCATGGACCGGATAGATATACAGAAAGAAGTCCATCCTGTGGATTTCTTTGCAATAGCAGACCAGAAATCAGGGGCTTCTTCGGAAGAATTGCGTACAAAGGTAGAAAAAGCCCGGAAGATACAGCAGGAGAGATATGCGCAGGAAAAAGGGACCAACTGTAATGCGCAGATGACAACGGAACTCATACAGAGATATTGTGTGCTGGATAAAGATTCATTGAAGTTACTGAGAGAGACCAGTGAAAAGTATGGATATAGTGCCCGTGTGATTCACAAACTCTTAAGACTTGCCAGGACCAGTGCGGATCTGGATGGAGAAGAAAAAATCCGTCAAAAAGATATAGAAAAAGTTCTGACGTGCCGGGAGCTGGACAAAAGCAATAGTAAAATGGTGGTGGTTAAATAATGATATACTGGATATGGCTTACGCAGATACCATTTATCGGGCCTGTTACAACCAGATACCTGATAAAAGAACTGGGAGATGCGGAAAAGATTTATCAGGCTGACTATAAATTCCTAAGCGGAATATCAGGACTGTCTGCAAGACAAAGAGAAAGTATCATCAGGAATCATTCATTGGAAAAAGCGAAAAGGATCATGGATGATTGTCAAAACAAAAATATCTCTATCTTATGCTGGAATGATGAGCGTTATCCCTTGCGTGCCAGAAAACCTGCTGATGCACCACCAATGCTATACTATAAAGGAAACATCAAGAAAATGGATCAGACAGTTGGAATAGTAGGAGCAAGAAGATGCAGCCAGGAAGCAAAACAGGAAACGGTATTTCTGGCATCGGAATATGCAAAGACCCGGATTGCAGTTGTCAGCGGAATGGCCAAAGGAATCGACAGCTATGCACATACTGCATGTCTCAACGCCGGTGGCTATACAATAGCAATATTAGGAAATGGCCTGGATATCTGCTATCCAAGTGAACACCATAAACTGATGAAATGTATAGAGGAAAAAGGTCTGCTCCTGTCAGAATACCCACCCGGAACTCCACCATCCAGATACACGTTCCCCAGAAGAAACCGCCTGATCAGTAGCTGGTCCGATAAATTGATCATAATCCAGGCCGGGAAAGGCAGCGGAGCATTGATAACGGCGGAATATAGCAGGAAATATGGGAGAAAAGTGGAAATGAAAGAAAGCGGATAATTGTAAGTAACCCGAATATTAAGGTTATCTGGAAGCCGTGGTTGGGTGATTATTTATCGATTGGATTAAAGGATATTAGAATCTGTCGATGGAAAACTACAGGAGATTAACATAGATTCTTGTAATCAATATTTGAATATGGTATGATAAAAAACGAAAACAATAGGTGAGGGTCGGCTAAAGGATACCTATTGAGGATTTTGATGAATCGATATTTTAGGGCATTCTTGTGAAGGTTATGAATTCATAGGAATGCCTTATGTATATTGATACTTATTAATGGAAATATTAATAAAATGTGAACTTTCAGTAATTTTTTCACCTTGTTTTGTTAAAAAAATATAATAGATTAAAATTCATCTGGATTAATTGGTGTATTGACCTCATTTGCGAGAGGAACTTGATGTGGAAAAACTGGATTAATCATATCCGTCCGTTAAACATAAACAGAAATGAGCTTGCGGTGACCGTTCGCGGAAGCATTTTTATTTGGTAGAAAAAATACGTATATAGAAAGTATTTATGTATTCCCGATGGGAGATTCACTGGATTATGCAAAAATGGCAATGGTGCAAAACTAATCAGATTTATGTCATGGGAATAAATCTGATTAGTGACAAATTGAGAAATCAGCAATAATTATGAGAAAAGGGATATAGATGTTAGGATGGAGAAATTTTTAAATAAATGGGAAATACTTATTACTATAATTATTTCTATTACGAGTATTTTTTTAGCTATAAAAGCTAATGAAATGACAAAAATACAAACAGAAGTGGCAAGAAATAGTTCATTACCCAATATTCAAGTAGTGGAAAAAAATTTAATTAATGAAAAGACGGGAAAAACAGATGATTCAATAATACAGATTTCAAATTTAAATGGAAGACTTAATAATTATGAAAGTAGAATTGTAACATTTTTAAAATATTCTTATTTAGATAATAAGAATAATGTTTATGAAGAAGAGATTCCAATATTTAATTATTATATAATTGGTCGTCAAAGTGGGAATACTGAAGGCATTTTGGAAGAAAAAATAACAGGAAAAAACAGTAATAAGATAAAAAAGATGATGGAAAAAATTCTTCAGTATAATGATTCAGACAGCTCTTTATATGTAGAGATTGAATCTTACCTGTGTGTTTCATATATAGATATATTAGGAGAAAAACACAGAATATACTATTTAACAGATGTGTTTGAATCTAAATTAATAACTGAAAAGGAAGGACAAAATAAATTTGAAATTTATGATAAATTGTTTAGTTTAAATGAGGGGATAGACCCTAATAGGGAAGAGGAGATAGATATACAGGGATTAATAAATAAAATTTATGAGGTTTCAAATTTAAACATTGAAAAAGTAGTAGAAAAAAATGAAATACAGAATAAAGGAATGATAGATGCAATGACAGAAATAATTGGTGTATTTTTGGCTTCAATTTTAGCTCATGTGTTATGGATAGTGCAAGAAAGAAGAAGAAATAAAGAAAGTAAATCACATGCGGCATCTATTTTATATTATGATTTAAAAAGTATTGAAGGATATTTAGTAGGTGAAAGAAGTTCTGTTAATTTAAGATATTCCTCCGAGTGGCAGCAAATGGTTGCAGGGTGTTCTTTTTTGAAAGATGAACAAATCAAAGAGTTATATAATATATATGATGAAGTATATAATTACAATTATTTTTATAAGCTTAAAGAAGATAAAAAGGAAGCGGTTATAAAAGAAGATATACCTCAGTATAAGGCATTGAAAAATGTTTTTGTGAATGAGTCTGAAGACAACACAAAATATGCAGAAATATTGAAGGAGTTAAGAGCACATATAATGGTTTCTAATATGTATGTGGATAAGAAAAGGGAATAGCCGGGGGCAGACCGTGCGTCCAACTAAGGGTATTATAGTCTGGTGGGGGGAATCCCCATCAAATAAACTGCTAACCACAGCATTTGAAGCGAGTCTTGAGTCTGTCGCGGTAACGTTGCAGGCTAAGCGTAGACAGCAAGATAACAGGGATAGCTATTGAGCACCGAAATCCCGGAAGAAATGTAGGGTCAGACCCCATAAAGAAAAAATAAAGATTTCTGAAAAATTTATAAACAAGGGGAGCGGTAGTGAAGTGGTAAACTAATTTTGGACACAGAGGGGTCAATTTCTAGACATAAATGAGTTATAATTCAAACAAGGAATTCTCATATTTAGTCTTAATTGATTTCGTGTTTAACAGGAGGTTTACCATGAAATACACTCTAGAACAACGGTTGGACATTGGGCGCCGTATTTATGAAGGCGAACTAACAAGATTTCAAGCAGCTGAAGAGTATGGTATCAATGATAATACGGCTCGCAATTATATGTGGCTATATCGAGATACCAACCATCTTCCACCTAAAAATGCCGGAAGGAAAAGAAAAAAGGATGCTTCCAAAACTCCACAACCAATCGAAGCAAAACAACCTGATTTTGAATCATATGAATCCATGACAAAAGAAGAATTAATTCAAGCTCTTATCCAGGCACGTATCACAGAGGCACGATTAAAAAAAGGTTACGAAGTGAAGGGGGATGGTTCGGTAATTCATTACAGCAGCAAGAATATCAAGTGATTCTGGAACTCTCAGGAGAGTTTCCTGTCAATCTTCTTTGTGATGCCATGGGCATCAATAGAAGCAGCTTCTATTATTGGAAGAAGATGCTCAGCAATCCAGCTCCAAGAACAAGGGCATTGATTGAAAATATCCAGTTATTCCAGGAATACCATTTAAAATATCCATCCCATGGATATAGATGGTTAAATGCTAAAATCCGCCTGGATAAAGGAATAGAGATGTCTGATCCTTATGCACATAAATGTTGCAAGGCTGCTGGTATCAAGAGTAAAACTAAACATTACAAATACAAGAAACCTGGTGCTCCGTTTAAGATTTTTCCAAATCTTCTTATGTCAGAGATTCAGATTGATGGTCCACTTCAATGTATTGTAAGCGATATGACTGCATTTTGGGTAAAAGGTATCTATTATGAACTTACCTTATATATGGATCTTTGGAATAATGAAATCCTAAGTCATTCTCTATCATCAAAACGTGGTGATCGAATGACTTATATAAGCGGCCTGGAAAATCTCCTTGAAATAAAGAAGCAACATCCAGAATACCAAATGATTCTTCATTCAGATCAAGGATCCGTCTATGCTTCAAAGGCATACAATGATCTTCTTCCTATGTATGTGGTAAGATCCATGTCCAGAGCTGGAACACCTACTGATAATAGTGCGATGGAATCCATCAACGGATGGATCAAAGCAGAATTATTTATGGATTTTCATGTCACAGGTGAACGACCAGTTTACGAAGAAGTGAATGAATATATTAAATTTTTCAATGAGGAGCGCCCTGCTTATGCGCTCAGTTATCTTACACCGAAACAATACCGTGAGAGGTATGCAGCATAATCTGTTCATAGATTCGAATCCGGAGGCAGATACCAGACACCACGTCAGCGGTTTGCCCTTGACATTCAGCCGGAAAGAAACGCTACAATAAATGTCCGGCGAATGACTAATTTAATCTGTTCATGAGTTCATACCGTCGGCGAAAGCCGACCAGCGTTTCCAGGAGCGATGTCAAGGGTGGCGTACGGCTTGTACAACCTTACGCTGTAACTGAATAATTTTTATAATTTTGTGTCCAAAATATGTTGACTAGTGCGGTAGTTCCCTACGCTGCTGTTGATTTACACTCTCTTTTGACCCACTTTTACACTGAATATTGACCCACTATCATTTCCCAAAGTAGCTGTCAGGAATCAGCCTAGACAGCCACTTTAGAAAATAATTAGCAGTAGCCAAGGCCATAAGGCCAATTTATACCATGGGTCAGTTTTAAGCGTTAAATCTGGATCAGTTTTAAGAATGATTTTGGGGTCAGACCCCGGCAAGGAATAAGCCACGTAAAAAAGACTATTTTATGGATCATGGAATGCATATAAATGTTATTGTTTTTCGTAGAAAGACTGGAGGCTGATTATGGTAGTAGAAAAGTGCAATAATCGAGAACGGGTGACTCAGAAATTATTATCATTATTTTGCGAAAAGGTTGATGAATGCTTGAAAACAAAGGAATTAGTTAAATTTGCAGTAGCTACGGGAAATACATATTCTGGATTTTTAAAACGACTGCATGAGATGGACATTCCTTTTAATAAAATAGATTTGTTCGTAGTAGATGAATACGCTGGAATCGATTATGACGATGAACGAAGCTGTACAATTGATTTGTGCAGGGATTTGAAGTACATTGAAATGTTTCATCAGACTTTCTTTTTTAATGCGGAATCATATCTTGAACAATTAAAGAAAATGAACGCCAAATTAGATGATGATCCATTGGATATTCTATTGTTAGGAATTGGCAATGATGGACATTTTGCATTTTGTAATAGAAGCGAGGAATATTCAAAGAAGGATACATACGCAATTGTGCATTTTACAAATAGTGACATTGCAAAGCAGGTAGAATATGGATGGTTTTCCTCTAGAGAAATGGTGCCAAAGGAGGGGATTACTATTACTAAATATGGTGTTTTGAAAAGTGGGACAGTTATTTTGTCTGGATTGCAGAAAGAAAAGGAAAAAATATTAAAGATGATTCTTGCTGATAATGTCCCGAAAGAGATGGCAATTTATGATATTATCCAAAGAAATGATGTTATACTAGTATCAGATTGATAGGAGATTTAGCATTCGTATGAAAAAGATAGAGATTAACGACAGAGAAGTGTTCGAAAGGTATCATGTTAATTCAATTATTAATTCTGAATATCAGTTTTCTACGCTTTTTATATGGCAACATGCATATAACTTTGAATATGAAGTATGGAATGATTGTCTGCTTGTTTATGGAACACAAAGAAATGGGGACACCCAGGTATATTTTCCAATTGGAAAGGTTGACAATTTGGATTCCTACGTTGGTCATATTAAGCATATTTTTGGTGATTTTAACCAAAATGTTAATATCAGACCTTTATCGGAATCAATGAAAGAACGATTATTGCATTTTATTGATTTTGACATAGAAGTAGGATCTAAAGAATCTTATTCAGATTATATATATGATTATATTTCATTAAAAAACTATAGTGGAAGTGCATATAAGAAGAAAAGGCATGAGCTACATAGATTTTGTTCGAGATATGATTATAAGTACGAAAGTATAGACTCAGAAAACGCGAAAGAAGTTCTGGAAGCTTTAGATCGTATTTTGAATTTGGATTCTATAAGAGATGAAGAGGAATATGAAGCATATTGTAAAATATTAGGTAATTTTGAAAGTTTGAATTTACGAGGCGGTATTATCAAGATAAATGGAATTATTGAAGCAGTATCTATTGGTGAGGCAATTGGTTCAATGGTTTTAATGCACTTAAGAAGATGCAATAAGTGCTTTGAGGGAATTTATCCGGCAATGCTTCATTTTGTGTTGAATTCAGAATTTGACAATACTGAGTATAAAATCGTAAACACACAAGATGATATGGGAAATGAGAATATTAGAAGAACTAAATTATCATATAATCCTGTATGCGTTTATAGAAAGTACTTTGTCAAAGAGGTAGACAATGGAAAAATACTATGTTAAATATGGTGATTTTATTTATGGTGTAGAAAGCAGAAAAGTAAGTGTAGTAAAGGATATATCTGAAGTGGATGACTGGAGAATTCCTCATGATTTCACTTATGAGATGTCATTTGAAAATGTATTAAAATGTGCAAAAGGTTTAGTTGATATAATTAATAATGCCATTCACTTCAAAGAAAAGAAGAATTATGAATATGCATCAAGAGAGTTTGAAAAAGCGGCGAACCTTTTAGAAAATATTGGTGATAAAAAGCGTGCAATGGATTATTATGCATACGCTGCCATTATGAAGGAAAATTCTGAAAAATGGAGAAGCATTAGCTATTTGTGGTACAAAGCCAGTGGAAAAATGGAGGATACAAAGGTTTATACGGACTTTAACAGTCTTCGCCATTCTTATCCTACTATTTCTATAGAAAGATGGAGAAGCTTTGAAGATAAGGAAAAAATAGGAAGAGCGATTCAGTATGCGGCGTATAGCGAGGATAATTTTGGAGGCCCAACAGATTCCTACTGGTTATATGAAGAGGCTGTACAAGCTTATAAATCTGCCGGGAAATATGGACGGATGATTGAATGCTTAATATCAGCAACCAATAGATATGTTAAGCAATATAATAAGGTTTCAGATAAGCTTGTGACTTTGTGGAAAGAAGTATTGCAGAATAAGGACATGCACCAATCATACGAGAAGTTGATTATTCTTGCATTTGATGAAATATATAAGAATATGAATCTGAATAAGAGTGAAAATGCAAACTTCTTTTTTATTGAATCAAAAAAGATGCAGGTTAAAGTAAACTTTAAGGAGCACCATTATCTTAGAGGGATAAAAGAATGGTTGGATGGATTACTTTCTGATTTTGGAACAAATATGCTTAAAATGATAATTCAGGTGGTGATTATTGTTATAGGTGTATTTCCATCGATTTTTATGTGGCTAAACAGCCATTTAGCCTATCAGAATGCAGTTATCTGCTCTATTAATAATTTTCTGGGAATCGAGCATATTTCTAGTATTAATAAAAAATTGTATTTTGCCGGAGTTGCGGAAACATTATATTCGTATTTTATTCTGGTAGTGATAAGTACGTATGTTATTAACAGGGTGGTTAAAGACATGAGCTGAGTGGTAGGAGAGCATTGGGGTCCGCACATTGGGGTCAGACCGTGCGTCCAGCTAAGGGTATATAGTCCGGTGGGTGGAAACCCCATCAAATAAGCTGCTAACCACAGCATTTGAAGCGAGTCTTGAGTCTGTCGCGGTAACGTTGCAGGCTAAGCGTAGACAGCAAGATAACAGGAATAGCTATTGAGCACCGAAATCCCAAAGTCACCAGAGGGTCGACATCGTGGTCTAGATGGAAGACAACATATGTATTTATCGTTATGGTGAGATTCTACATACCTCTGCGGTGTTGGTTGGAACTATTCATGTTATACAGGGAATTTATATCAACTGGAGAGAACCTGCATTTTCTTCTGTAGTGTGTAAACAGAAAGTATGCCTGACAACCAAAAGAAGGATGGCAAAAGAAATGCAGGTAGTCGGAGGCCCGAATAGTGTGCGACTTGCAAGTCGTTGTTTAAATTGTGATTTATTCACTACTACTTCCATTTCGTGGTATTTCTACCGCATAGTGCCATAAAGCAATGAATGGTACGGAGCAGCGGAACAACGTGGGAACGGTTGAAACCACATCAATCGTCATTCCTGCCAGAAAAAGATATGCATGGTTATGGGACAAGAGCCGCTTATGTGATTCTCAGTGAAGATGGTGCTGTAGTTATGAATGACTGTTACAATGGCAGGATGAGAGATTTGTCCTGATCTATACAGGGCAGAGGCGTCTGGCGAGAAATCTTCTCCGTGATGTGGTGGGACGCTATGTGGGCAATGAACCGGACAGTCTGTTTGCGTTGGAGGAGATCCAGAAAACAGCAGTACTGATAGATTGCTACACAATCATACTTATTCCTGTATCTCTCAAATGCGGAGATACAGGAGTAATTTACAGGCTCTCTTTCTTGTCCATCCGGCAGCGTTTATCCAGGTGGCGGTTGATCAGAAGCAGGAATACAATTGTTGAGAGGACAGAAGAGATTCCGTCAGCAACAGGTTCTGCGAAAAAAGCCGCTTTTGCACCAAAGAAAGAAGGCAGGACAGCTGCACTGATCACAAAAAGAGATTTTCTGGTAACGGAGAGCGCAAGTCCTGTCTTTGGACATTCCAGGGCAGTCAGCCCGTCTACAAAGACATACTGGAAGCTTAGCGGAATGATCATCAGTGTATAGGTACGGATGACCCAGACAGAGAATCTGATATACTGTGGATCAGTGGTAAACAGAAGAACAAAGTACCGGGGAATAAACCGGGAGAGAAGGAACATGATGGTGGTAAAGATAAGCATTACTCCCAGAATGTTCCTTTCTGCGTCCTTGACCCTGTTTACGCATCTGGCACCGTAATTGTAGCTCAGGATTGCCTGTGTACCTCCGCTGATCCCGATCATAGGTGAGGTGATCAGAAGCAGATAGCTTTGAGCAATGGTGGCACAGGTGATTAGCATATCGCCCTGGGAAGCACCACCATATTTCTGGAGCACTGTATTCATAAAGATCAGGATCAGGCTGTCTGTGGCCAGGATCAGAAAAGGAGAAAATCCCAGGGAAAGGATTTTCCTTATGACTTTTAAGTTGTACTGTCCGAAGGTAATCTTTACAGGAACCTTTTTTCCCAATAAGAAGGTCATTGCAAAGATGCAGGAGAGTATCTGCGAAATAACGGTTGCAATGGCAGCACCGGAAATTCCCATATGAAAACCAAAAATAAAAATCGGGTCTGACAGGATGTTACATCCTGCGCCGATCAGTACGGTAAACATTCCCACAAGGGGGAATCCCTGACAGTTGATAAAGTAATTAAGCCCTGTAGCCATCAGTGCGAAAAAGGTACCTGTTGTATAAATAGTCAGGTAGGTATTGGCAAAGGGAAAAGTAGCCCCACTTGCGCCAAACAACATAAGCAGCTTATCTTTTAGCAGAAGAAAGCTGACAGTCAGCAGAACAGAAAAAATACTGAGCATCAGAAAAGAATTTGCCAGTACCTGTTCTGCTTTTTTGTGATTCTTTTCGCCCATTCGGATTCCCATGGTAATGGAACCTCCGATTCCTACCAGGGTGCCAAAAGAAGTGAGAAGTGTAACGATAGGACCGCATATGCCTGCACCTGCAAGAGCCAGTGCGCCATTTTCGGAAATATGTCCGATATACATCCTGTCAATAATACTGTAAAGTACATTGACAAATTGCGCGGTCATAGAAGGGATGGCAAGCTGGAGCACCAGAGTGCGTACGGGTGCCTTGCCAAGATTTGCTGTTGCGTTCATTTTAATTTTCCTCATCCATTCGACAGGGACTGCCGCACTTGCATGTGCAGCAGCCCCTGTATATTAATCATTGTCAATTTTAACAGATATGGACAGAAAAAGCTATGATTTTTGAGATATTGTCCTTGTAAAAGATATTGAGAATAGCCTCTCGGGGTCAGACCCCATGAAATCAGGCTCTCGGGGTCAGACCCCATGAAGAAGAAATGATTTTTCTCTAAAGAAACTATAAACGAAAACGAGAGCATAGGCTACTGGCGCTGCTCTAATAACTACATAAAATTTTGTGGAAGGCACATTGGGCGCTACAAGGTATGAAAAGGAGAATTATGAAAACAACATTACTTATCATGGCAGCTGGTATTGGCAGCCGCTTCGGAACAGGAATCAAGCAGTTAGAGCCGGTGGATTATGCTTTCCAGGACATTAACGATATTCCGGGGACTCTGCCGGAAGGCCGTACAAAGCCGTGGGGAACTGGTCAGGCCGTGCTTGCAGCGAAGAAGGTCATCAAGACCCCGTTCATCGTCATCAATGCAGATGATTACTATGGCAAAGAAGGTTTCAAGGCTGTTCATGAGTATCTGGTGAATGGCGGCAAGTCCTGTATGGCAGGTTTTGTGCTGAAGAACACGCTGTCTGATAACGGTGGCGTGACTCGCGGTATCTGCAAGATGGATGAGGATTACAACCTGACCGAGGTCGTGGAAACGAAGAACATTGTAAAGACCGCAGCTGGAGCAGAGGCAGAAGGAATGGCTGTTGATGTTGATTCTCTGGTTTCCATGAATATGTGGGGCTTAACTCCTGATTTCCTTACAACGCTGGAAGAGGGATTCAAAGAATTCTTCGAGAAGGAAGTGCCGGGTAATCCACTAAAGGCAGAATATCTGATTCCTATCTTCATCGGTGAACTGCTGGAGCATGGGAAGATATCTGTGAAGGTTCTGAAAACAAATGATACATGGTATGGCATGGCAGATTATCTGGCGGAGCCGCATGAGGAATATATCTGCTTTTCTAATTATCCTATTGGAGATAAAATTGCAGATTTTGTAGTGCTGACATCAAGATCAAAAATGAAAGTCTGCATTGTAGAAGTCAAAGGTGCAGATTTTAAAATTGTTAAGGCCAATCACTATCAGGGTTTAAATGTACATATGAATGATGCAATTACACAATTAAAAAATCATATGGAATACATAAACAGAAATTACAGTTCATTCAGAACCCAGATACATGAAGATAAGGATAAAGCAATCAATGAGGAATATAGTGGAAATTATTTAGTGGGTCCTCGAAAAACCCTATTGGTTGACCCACAGAAGGATATAGATGTTAAATATATAGCTATAGGTGGAGTTGAAAGAGAAGACAAGTCAATTGAAGAAAGCCACGAAATTGTAAAATGTAAACCAGCAGATAATTTAGAGATAGCTTCGTGGAATTCTTTTGTGCGTAAGTTGGATGAATATCATGGACATCATCCTGTTCAATAAAAAACGCTGGACAGATTACCGGAAATCATCTAAGGAAAAAATCTCATTGTAACAGGCACGCATCAAATCCACAAATCTGGATTACCTGAATAAACTGACCAAGAGAAAGTAAAATATGTGCGGATACAGTCCTTGTAATAGGGGTGTATTGATGTTAAGATGGTAGTATAGAAGATGTGGATAAGCTGAGAAAAGAAGGTGTTACCAATGAATGAGGAAGAAAGATTTGATTTTGAGCAAAAGCACGAAGAAGACCTTCAAAGATTACGTGGCTTTCGTCTTTTAGATGATGATTTTATGAGCAAAGTATTTGAAGATAAGAATTGTGTGGAATTTTTATTGCAGATTATACTAAAACGAGATGATCTTAAAGTTACAAGTGTGAGCAGTCAATATGTAATAAAAAACTTACAAGGGCGTTCTGTTCGTTTGGATATTCTCGCAGTGGATCGACAAAATCAGGTGTATAATATTGAAATTCAAAGAGATGATAAAGGTGCAGGTGTGAAGAGAGCTAGATATAATAGTAGCTTGATTGATGCAAATGTGACAGAACCGGGTGAACAATATCAAAATTTAAATGAAACGTATGTGGTTTTTATCACAGAAAATGATGTGTTAGGAGAGAATATTCCAATATATCATGTGGATCGTATCGTTAGGGAAACAGGAAAAATGTTCAATGACCAATCGCATATTATATATGTAAACTCTCAAATAAAAGATGAAACAGCATTAGGAAAACTTATGCATGATTTTACATGTACCAATGCTAAAGATATGTACTACGAAGTGCTGGCTGACCGTGTACATTATTTTAAAGAAGATGAGAAAGGAGTGGCAATTATGTGTAAAGCTATGGAAGATATGAGAAATGAAGCAGCAAGAGAAGCAGAAAAAATGAAAGCAATTCGTATGGCTCGTTTAATGATAGAAGATGGTAAACTTAATTATGAAGATATTGCAATGTACACAGAGCTTACTCTGGAAGAAGTAGAAAAAATA
>OLPV01000364.1_pt1 | contig 41222 bp, 38 predicted proteins | sample 1671961 | NCBI WGS metagenome assembly OLPV01 (sample SAMEA3136630, study PRJEB25190) | human gut metagenome | biome: human gut; feature: human-associated habitat; material: faeces | place: Austria | collected 2013 | reverse complement strand
GTCAGCGAAAGCTGACATATTTTTCTTTCGTACACATTGAATTTCTTCTTCTTTTACGGTATATTTATTTCAGTTTTAAAACCCTAAAGGAGATTTTCCATGACTATACATGATGTAAAAAATATCAGCACACATTGTACAAGAACAGAATTCGTAGGAACCACTGTCCTGGATACCATCGGGCTGGTGATCTCAGGAATTGACGATGCTTTACTGGCACAGATGAATGTAGGAACCAGATATCACGCTCTCGGGCTTTTCAGTTCCCGGACAGGAGCTGCCGGACAGATCACTGCCATTGATGATGCAGTCAAAGCCACTAATACGGAAGTTCTGTCTATCGAATTTCCAAGAGACACCAAAGGCTGGGGCGGACATGGAAACTATATTGTTATCGGAGGTAATGACGTTTCCGATGTAAGACACGCCATTGAACTGGCACTGGAACTGACAAAAAAGAATGCTGGAGAACTGTACATCAGTGAATCCGGACATCTGGAGTTTACATATTCTGCCAGTGCAGGACAGGCTCTTGCCAAAGCCTTCCAGGCTGTACCCGGAGAAGCATTTGGTTTTATGGCAGGATCTCCTGCTGCTATCGGGCTGGTAATGGCAGACACCGCCATGAAGGCTTCCGCAGTGAATATCACCTGTTATATGACTCCTAGTATCGGCACTAGTCATTCCAACGAAGTGATTCTTGGCATCTCCGGCGATGCCAGCGCAGTAAAAACTGCTGTACTGGAAGCCCGCCAGATTGGGCTGGAACTCCTCATCGGAATGGGTTCCTATCCGGAAATTCCCGGCACTCCATATCTTTAAACACAAAAACAGCAGGTCTTCATTTACAAAACCTGCTGCTTTTTTATTACTTTTTTCGTAACTGTTCAGTACCCTCACAGTTACGAGTCAAAATGCATTCCTAATCACCTTCGGTGATGGCATTTTGCCTTGTATGTCTCGGGATTTTGGCAAAAAACATGCCAAAATACCTCGCGGGATACTACCTACTGAATAGTTACCTTTTTTCAATTAATTTAACTGATATACGTCTGCATACTGCAGTCCGAAGCTCAGTGCCTCGCTGTGGCTTCCACAGTAAATATCTACATGTCCATATGGAGTACCCAGATCCTCTACTGTATAAACTGTACCATTGATCAGGAGCTGTGTTCCAAACGGTACCCCTGCCATGGCAACTGTATGACCTGCTGTAGGCATAACACCGCTGGCTGTGGCATTGCCTGCTGTTCCGCAGCACTGTGCACAGTTACAATATGCTGTCAGCATGAAGTTCCCCAGATATTTGCCCTGACTGGAACTGGAAGCATCAGAATCGGAGGAGTCACTTCCGGAATCATCTGCTGCTTCAGAATCCTCAGAACTGTCAGCAGTTGTATCATCGGAAGACTCATCTGAAGAAGTGTCTTCTGTATCTTCAGAATCTTCAGATGTATCTTTGGAATAGGACCCATCATCGCTGGAAGTATCCTCAGAATCCTCTTCTGAAGAATCGCCTGCTTCATCAGATCCATCCTGAGAATCATCACAGCTTTCGTCAGACTCTTCTGTATCATATTCTTCATCAGAAGAACTTTCCTCTGCCTGTGCAGCTTCCTGTGCTGCTGCTTCCTCTGCCGCAGCTCTTTCTGCTTCTGCCTGTTCCATCAGCTGCGAGATACTGCTGTCAGCACTGCTCACTTCTGCCATAAGAGCATCTGCCTCTGCCTGGCTGGCGCTGATCTGGCTTACGTAAGAAGAAATGCTGTCATTGGTGCTGGCTACCAGAGTCTGCACCTCCTGCTGCTTACTGCTCTTTTCGCTCATAAGAGTACCGATAGAAGCTGCTTCTTCTTTGATCTGTGTTTCCTGAGTTTCAATGGACTTCTGTGTATTCTCATATTTCTTAAGCATTTCTCTGTCATATGTAGAGAGGGATGCAATATTATTTGCCTGATTCAGGAAATCAGAAAGACCTTCTGAAGAAAGGAGAAGCTGAAGCATGTTGTTGCCGCCGTTCTCGTAAATGTACTGAATACGGAGCTTCATAGCTTCATACTGCTTGTCTGCAGCCTTCTGTGCTTTCTTCAACTGAGACTGTACCTTCTTTAACTGTTCTTCTTTCTCTGCTGCCTGTATGCTGAGTTCGGAAATACTGTTTGTAAGTTCATTATATTGAGAATCCAGTTCTGCCAGGTAGGATTCCAGTTCCTGCTTTTTGCTTTCCAGACCACTGATATTGGCCTGAGCCTCTGCAAGACCTGCCTGTGCTTCCTGTTTCTGTGCCTGAGCTGCGGCTATCTCATCTTCTGTGGAAGCAAATACACTGCTTGTCCCCATGGAGAATGTCAACGCCCCTGCCAGTAACAGGGTAAGGACTTTTTTCATCTTCATATATACACCTCTTAATTATTTTGTAGACTAAGTATAACACATCTCAGCAAAAAATCAACACTTTTATTTTATTTTTGTAACAAATATGTAATATTTGTGTTTTTTATGTAAAACAACCATCTTCGAAACCCTGATACTAGAACAAAGCAGACATATTCCATATGCATCTGGTCGCATCCTCGCGGAGCGTTTTTTTGCTTTATAGGATTAGGGTGTCATATAAAGTAAAAAACACCGGGACATTTGAATCTGCCCCGGCATAATTTTATATGTTATGAAACTCATTTATCCTTCTGCAACCGCTTCCAGCTCCGGCTCTTCTGCCAGCATTTCCTGATATTTACTCAGAATCAGTGTCTGGATCTTATCTCTTGTACAAGAATTGATAGGATGTGCGATATCCCGGTATTCGCCATCTGTTGCCTTGCGGCTTGGCATTGCGATGAAGAGCCCCTTCTCTCCCTCGATCACCTTGATATCATGTACTACAAACTCTTCGTCTATAGTAATAGATGCAACCGCTTTCATTTTGCCTTCTTTTGCTACCTTCCTTACTCGTACATCTGTAATGTTCATTTTTATGCCCCTTTCGTTTTCATACCTATTAAGAAAATGTCATCTCATTAATGAAAGCGTTATAAAGTATATCTTTCATTTTTTTCGACAACGATCTTAATTCCTTCCTCTCCGCGGAATTCTGAATTTGCCCGTATGGTACCTGTGCTTTCTACAATACAGTTCTCAATGAGTGTATTATCGCCAATATATACGTCATTAAGAATTACGGAATTACGGATCACACTGTTATTTCCTATATATACGTCTTTGAACAGTACCGAATTCTCTACTGTGCCATTAATAATACAGCCACTGGCAACCAGTGAATTTTTTACAACTGCTCCTGGATTATATTTGGCCGGAGGAAGATCATCAATCTTGGTCTTGATCACCGGTCCTTCCTTAAAGAAATAATTCCGGATCTCAGGCTCCAGGAAAGCCATGTTGGTGCGGTAATATGCCTCCGCTGTGGAGATATTACTCCAGTACTCATTAATACGGTATCCGTAGATACGCTTCAGATTCTTATAACGGATCAGGATATCATTTACAAAATCATGTCTGCCTTCCTGTGCAGCCCTCTCGATCAGTTCGATCAGCTGGCGGCGACGGATCACATAAATTCCTGTAGAAATCGTATTATAGGAAGAAACTATCGGTTTCTCCTCAAATTCCTCTATTCTATAGTCATCATTCATCCGAAGTACGCCAAATCGTTCTACTTCCTTCTGATCCTTACAGGTAGTGCATACTACTGTAATATCTGCACGTTTGGCTATATGGAACTCCAGGACTTTGTTGTAATCCATTTTATAGATACAGTCACCGGATGCAATCACAACATATGGCTCATGACTCTTTTTCAGGAAATCAATATTCTGGTAAATCGCATCTGCTGTTCCCTGATACCAGAGACTGTTGTCCTTGGTTATGGTAGGCGTAAATACAAAAAGTCCCCCCTGCTTACGTCCAAAGTCCCACCACTTGGAGGAACTTAAATGTTCATTCAGAGATCTGGCATTGTACTGTGTCAGCACTGCCACCTTCTGTACATGTGAATTTGCCATGTTACTCAGTGCAAAATCAATACTTCTGTAACTGCCTGCTATAGGCATTGCTGCTATGGCTCTCTTATTGGAAAGCTCTCTCATCCGGCTATTGTTACCACCTGCAAGTATAATTCCAATTGCCCTCATGCCTGCTCACCATCCTTTACTTTGATCACCTGTCCACTTGCAAGTACGCCTCCGGGATAGTTTGTTGCTGTTGTTACACCGGATATGGCTGTATTTCTGCCGATCTTTACATTGTCAGGAATCACACTGTTCTCTCCGATGGTTGCAAGTCCAAAGGCATAGACCGCAGGTTTCAGCACGTTCTCTGCCTCTTCTCCAAATCCAACAGTTACATTATCTCCTATAGTTACATCCTCAGCTATAATGGCTTTATTCAGAATGGTATTCTCTCCAACAGTGGAATTCCTCATAATAATAGAATCCTCCACCACTGCGCCCCTGCTGATCACAACATTAGGTCCGATCACAGAATTATGTACTTCGCCATAAATCTCTGTGCCTTCTCCTATAATACATCGGTCTGTCACCGCATCTGCTGCAATGTACTGAGGCGGGATAATATCTCCCTTTGTATAGATCTTCCAGAATTCTTCGTAAAGATTAAATTCCGGGATAATGTCGATCAGTTCCATATTGGCTTCCCAGTAAGAACCAAGAGTTCCTACGTCTTTCCAGTAGCCATTATACTCATATGCAAAAAGTCTCTGTCCTTTGTCTTTGCAATAAGGAAGGATATGCTTGCCGAAGTCACAGTTGGACTGCTCTTTCAGAGCGATCAACGCTTCTTTAAGGACTTTCCAGCTGAATATGTAAATACCCATGGATGCCAGATTACTGCTTGGCTTCTCCGGCTTTTCTTCAAACTCTGTTACTCTGCCAGATTCATCTGTAACCATAATACCAAAGCGATTGGCTTCCTCAATAGGAACCGGCATACAGGCTATGGTAATATCTGCCTTGTTCGCTTTGTGGTAATCCAGCATAATCTCGTAATCCATCTTGTAAATATGGTCACCGGAAAGAATCAGCACATAGTCTGGATTGTACTGTTCCATATAATCAAGGTTCTGGTAGATCGCATTGGCAGTTCCTGTGTACCATTCGCTGCTGGTGTTCTTTTCGTAAGGTGGAAGTACAGTCACACCACCTTCATTCCGGTCCAGATCCCAGGGAATACCGATTCCAATATGTGTATTCAGACGCAGAGGCTGATACTGCGTCAGGACTCCTACTGTGTCGATGCCCGAATTAATGCAGTTACTTAAGGGGAAATCTATGATACGGTATTTACCCCCAAAAGCGACAGCAGGTTTTGCAACCTTTTCTGTCAGAACTCCCAGTCTGCTGCCCTGACCGCCAGCTAATAGCATGGCAATCATTTCTTTTTTAATCATCATGCACTCACCTCTTGTATGTTTGATTTTTTCATTATAACACACTCTTTTCGATTAGTGAACAATTTTCACAATTAATTTAAATTTTATGTCTGTTTTTTATTTTTATTGTACACTTTTTGGATATGTCTAAAAAACGTCACATAGGTTTTTATGTGCTTTTTGCATAATTTTCTCACCTTATTTTATATATTTTAAACATATTTCATCTTCAAAGTAGTTCTTTTCATTTTGACTGGATGGGGGTATAATGAACCTGTTAAGTAACTGTGAATGTACTGAACAGTTACCCTATTAAATATAAGGAGATTATACTATGTATCAGATAGACTTTCATAAACCGCTTAATATCCATTTTATCGGTATTGGCGGTATCAGTATGAGTGGACTTGCCGAGATTCTTCTGGAAGAAGGATTCACTGTTTCCGGATCTGATTCCAAAGAAAGCCCTCTGACCAAAATGCTGGAATCCAAAGGTGCACATATTTTCTATGGCCAGCGTGCTTCCAACATCACTGATGACCTTCAGATTGTTATTTATACAGCAGCAATACATCCGGACAATCCGGAGTATGCATGTGCTGTCCAGAAGGGACTTCCAATGCTTACCAGAGCACAACTCCTGGGACAGATCATGCGTAACTACGACACTTCTATCGCTGTTTCCGGTACCCATGGCAAAACTACTACTACTTCCATGATCTCACATATCCTTCTGAAAGGTGAATGTGATCCCACCATCAGTGTAGGTGGTATCCTTCCTGCCATCGGAGGCAATATTCGGGTCGGTAACTCCGAAACTTTCCTTACAGAAGCATGTGAATACACCAACAGCTTCTTAAGTTTCTTCCCGAAGATCAGCGTGATCCTGAACATGGATGCGGATCATCTGGATTTCTTTAAGGATATTGATGACATCCGTCATTCTTTCCGTAAGTTTGCAGAGCTTCTTCCTGCTGACGGTGCACTTGTGATCAACGCAGACACACCGGAGTATCAGCAGATCACAAACGGACTCCCCTGTAAGGTCATCACCTATGGTCTGGAAAATCCGGCTGACTATACTGCTTCCCATATTCTCTATGATGAATTCGGACATGCTACCTTCCAGGTTATCCACAATGGTTCTGAGGTTGGTACCTGTTCCCTGAAAGTACCCGGAATCCACAATGTTTCCAACGCTCTGGCATCTTTTGCAGTAGGACAGCTTCTGGGACTCTCTGATGAAGTGATCCTTGATGGACTTCGTGAATTTACCGGCACAGACCGTCGTTTCCAGTATAAGGGACAGATTGGCGGCGTAACTATCATTGATGATTATGCACATCATCCTACAGAGATCGAAGCTACACTCCATGCCGCAGCTAATTATCCACACAAAAAGATCTGGTGTGTATTCCAGCCGCATACTTATACACGTACCAAGGCTCTGCTTCCGGAGTTTGCACATGCACTTTCTCTGGCAGATCATGTAGTTCTGGCAGACATTTACGCAGCCAGAGAGACTGATAATCTGGGTATTTCCTCCAGAAACATCCAGGAACTGATCCAGAAAGAGGGGACTCCCTGCGAATATTTCCCGACTTTCGACGAAATCGAGAATTTTTTACTTGAAAATTGTACACAGGGCGACCTGTTGATAACTATGGGTGCCGGAGACGTTGTAAATATTGGCGAACAGCTTCTTGGCAAGTAAGTTATCCACATTATCCACATGTTTATACACATTTTTCCTGGTGTATGGCATGTGGATTTTTTATGCCATGATACTTTACATAATTCGACATTTTACGACTACTGAATTCGCGTTTTCCCTAGAAAATTCGAGGTTTTTCGAGATTACTTAAAATTGTCAGAAAAAATCTCTTTCCACATTATCCACATTATCCACATTTTATTGTGGATAGTTTTTACCATAAAATCTCCTATTCTCATTTGAAAAATCTTGTGCTATAATCCAAGTGTTTCAATAAGCAGCACAAATCAGGAGAAAGGAAGATGGATTCATGGCAATGCTTACTTTACAGAATGCCTCTGTTCCGGAGGTTACACTTTTGTCCAATACGTTTATCGACTTTTATATGCCGGAAGCAAATGGTGAATTTGTAAAAGTCTATATTTATCTCTTGCGTTCCCTTTCCCAGGCTCCTGTTTCTTTCAGCCTGGCGCAAATGGCAGACCGTCTTCTCTGCACAGAGCGTGATATTCTCCGGGCACTGAAGTACTGGGCAAAACAAGGACTGCTTTCTCTTGATTTTACAGATAATAAGAAATTATGTGGCATTGCACTTCTGGCACCGGCTGTCCCTTCCGGGACACAGGAAACTCCCTCTTCCACACCGGAACAGCCTGCAGATGGAGATAACGTCTCCTCACCCCAGCCCCTTACACCAGAACGTGTAAGCCAGCTGAAACAGAATGAAGACATTGTTCAGCTTCTTTATATTGCAGAACAATATCTTGGCAAGACACTTTCCGCTACAGAAATGCAGAAGATCCTGTTCTTCTATGATGGACTTGGACTGTCAGCGGATCTGATTGAGTATCTCATTGAATACTGTGTCTCCCGCAACCACAAAAGTATCCGCTACATAGAAACAGTTGCAACAGCCTGGGCACAGGAAGGAATCACTTCTGTAGAGGAAGCCAAGAAGTCTTCTTCCCGCTATAACAAAGAATATTTTTCTATTCTGAAAGCACTGGGAATCACCAACCGTAACCCTGTAGAAACAGAGATCACACTTATGGATACCTGGCTTAAGACTTACGGTTTTTCTATAGAAATTATCCAGGAAGCCTGTAACCGTACCGTTCTGCAGACCGGTCAGGCCAGTTTCCAGTATGCAGACAAAATCCTGGAGGGCTGGAAGAAAAAAGAAGTCCGGAATCTGGAGGACATCCGTTCTCTGGACGACCAGCATAAGAAGCGTAGCCAGTCTTCTCGTAAAACAGCTGCCACCCGGCAGACCCAGGGATCTGCCTCCGGTAACCGGTTCAATAATTTCCAGCAACGAGAATACAATTTTGACGAATACGAAAAACATCTTCTGAATCAGTAAAGGAGAATAGCGTGTCTTTACAGAATTTTCAATATGACATTATTATGAGGGAATACAGCCGCAGGCAGTCCCAGGTACAGAATGAGCTGGAAGAACACCGGAAAGAAGCTTTTCAGAAAGTTCCCAGGCTTCTGGAGATTGATCAGACCGTTGCTTCCCTCAGTGCAGAAAAGATCCGCACCATGCTTCAGGGACACCATGGTTCTTTAGAAGATCTGAAAGAAGAGATTGCAGTTTTGGCTGACGAACGTAAAGCTCTTCTCAGGAAAAATGGTTTTTCACCAGATTATCTGGAACCTCATTATTACTGCCCTCTCTGCCAGGACACAGGATATGTAGACGGTCACAAATGCTCCTGTTTTAAAAAAGCGGAGATCGAACTGCTCTATACCCAGTCGAATCTTACGGAAATTCTTCAAAAAGAAAACTTTGAACACTTTTCTTTTGACTGGTATTCTGATACAATAAAAAATGAAACGACAGGATTATCGGCGCAGGATACAGCAAGACGCGCCTATAATGCTGCCCGGAATTTTGTCCGGGATTTTGATCTGCGTTTCCAGAATCTCTTTTTATATGGAAATACCGGTGTTGGCAAGACTTTTCTTTCCCACTGTATTGCCCACGATCTTCTGGAGACCTCCCACTGTGTTCTTTATTTTTCTGCTTTTGATCTGTTTGACCGTCTTGCTCAGACAGCCTTTTCCAGAAAATCAGAGCCAGATCCGGGAGATGAATTTATTTTTGACTGCGACCTGCTGATCATCGATGATCTGGGCACAGAGCTTACCAACAGCTTTGTATCTTCCCAGTTGTTCTTATGTATCAACGAACGTATTGCCCGCAGGAAATCCACCATTATCTCTACAAATCTTCGGCTGGAGGATTTTTCTTCCACCTATTCAGAGAGAACGTTTTCCAGAATTGCCAGCAATTACCAGATGCTGAAACTTATTGGCAAGGATATCCGCATTCAAAAAATTTTTAACAATAGCAAGTAAGCCCAAAAGCAAATTATAATGCCTGTGGTAGAGCAGGCAACAAGGAGGAAATTACAATGGCACAGACAAACACCAAAGATTTAGCCACACTGCCGGTAGGAAGACTGGGACTGATTCCCCTGGAGAGCTGTCGTCCGCTTGGCGAAAAGGTTAATGAATGGCTTGTGAAGTGGAGAAACGAACGCAATCACGAGGAAATGAACTCATTTGCATTTGAAGGATATCAGAGAGATTCTTACATTATCAATGTAAAGACTCCACGTTTTGGTACCGGCGAAAGCAAAGGTGAAATTTCCGAATCTGTACGTGGTGACGATGTCTATCTGATGGTTGACGTATGCAACCACAGTCTTTCTTATCGTATCAACGGTTTCACCAATCTGATGTCACCAGATGACCATTTTCAGGATTTGAAACGTGCCATCGCTGCTATTGGCGGCAAAGCCCGCAGGGTTAATGTTATTATGCCATACCTTTACGAAAGCCGTCAGAGCAAACGTGTGGGACGTGAATCTCTGGACTGTGCTTCCGCACTTCAGGAACTTACCAACATGGGTGTTGAAAACATTATTACTTTTGATGCTCATGACGCTCGTGTTCAGAATGCCACACCTCTTCACGGATTTGAGACTATCCAGCCGGCTTATCAGTTTATGAAAGCCCTTCTTAAGAATGAAAAAGGACTCCATATCGACAATGATCATTTTATGATCATCAGCCCTGACGAGGGAAGCATGAACAGAGCCATCTATCTTGCCAACGTTCTTGGTGTAGATATGGGTATGTATTACAGACGTCTGGACTATACACGTACCGTAAAAGGCCGTCATCCGATCGCAGCCTACGAGTTCCTGGGACCAAAGCTGGAAGGTAAAGATATGATCCTTATTGATGATATGATTTCTTCCGGAGACAGCATTCTGGAGATTGCATCCCTTCTTAAGAAACGTGGTGCAGGCAGAATCTTTATCTGTGCTACATTTGGTCTCTTTACAGATGGACTGGAGAAATTCGACCAGGCGCACAAAGAAGGAATCTTCGACAGACTTCTTACTACCAACCTGATTTATCAGGCACCGGAACTTGTATCCAAGTCATACTATATCAACTGTGACATGAGCAAATATATCGCTCTCATTATTGATACACTGAATCACGATATGTCTGTAAGTCATCTGCTGAATCCTGTTGACAGAATCAAACGTTGTGTCGGCAACTACATGGCTCAGTACGACAAATAAGTATACAAAAAGGGTCGATCTTGAAAATACCGAAGAATGGCGAAGAGAACATCCTGAAATAATCGAAGAAAGTGCACCGGCTGTGGCAGAATAGTGGTTTTAGCTGGTTTATTACTGGTTTATAATAAGAAAAAGAAAGATCAGAAATAAAATAATTAAAAAAATTACTAATTGTATACACAATAGCTACAAATGTGCGTAATGCACAGTATGGTTTGCGAAAATAGTGTGTTCTTTCCGATGCTTTTAGCGAATTAAAGTGTTATAATCTAATCAACATATGTGAAGCCGATGTAGGCATTCCTACATCGGCTAATTTTGTACTCAGGCCCGCTGTCAACTGAATACAAACCACATATATTTAAGCAAAAAAGTAACTGTTCATAAAATATGAGGGTAGCGAACAGTTACGAAAAATCATCTAAAACAGGAGGTAGAGTTAATGGCAAATGAAAAAAATGTGTTAGGTACAGCAGAATCCACGGAAGTTTTCAACGACTATGAATTCAGTCCGGTTCCAGACGAAAAGAAAAATACGTGGAAATCTCAGATTTTTGTATGGCTGGGAGTTGGCTTTTGCCTGACAGCATTCACACTGGGAGGACAGATTGCATTGGGGTTAGGCTTCTGGCCTACAGTAGCAGCCGTATTTATTGGTGGTATTATTCTGACACTTGTCGGAATACTTTGTGGTGCCATCGGTGTAAGGAGTGGTCTTTCTTCCACAGTATCTTCCCGATTCACATTCGGAAAATATGGTGCAATGGTGTTCGGAATTATTGTTGCACTGTGTAATATGGGATGGTTTGGTTATCAGTGTACTTTCTTTGGAAGCAGTATCTCAAGTGTATTCAGAATGGCAGCAGGAATCGAAGTAAACACTAAGATGTGCATTATTGTAGGCGGACTTCTGATGATGATTACCGCAATTGTAGGATACAAAGGAATTAAAATGCTTTCCCAGATTGGTGTTCCGCTTCTTTTTGCACTGATTCTGTTTGGCGTTGGAAAGACCTTTGCAATGGTTCCGGCAGCAGAGATTCTGAGTTCAGCTCCGGAAACCAAGATGTCCTTTGCTACAGCTGTTTCTCTGATGGTCGGCAGCTTCATCGTAGGTGTATCCATTGTACAGGACTTTACAAGATACTCCAAAACAGTAAAGGATTCAAGCATCGGTGTAACAATTGGATTTACACTTGGATATCCGGTTATCGTTATCTGTGGTGCAATCTTTGCATGTGCATTCAAGACAAATGATATTTCAGATATTATGATCAATATTCTTGGATTTGGTTACATTGCTGCACTTATCATTATTCTCGCAACATGGACAACCAATGATAATAACCTGTATCAGTCAACTCTTGGTCTGACTAACACATTCCATGGCCTTCTGAAGCTGCCACGCTGGATCGTCACAGCTCTTTGTGGTATTTTCGCAACAATCCTTGGCGCATTGGGAATGATCGACTGGCTTGTTCCGTTCCTGAATCTGCTCTCAGTATTAATTCCGCCGATCGCAGGCGCTATGCTGGCTGACTTCTATATTCTGAATAATGCTCATAAGTACAGCTATGACAAAATGGACGAAATTCCGGATTTCAAGGTTGATACCGGAGTTGGTGCAATTGCCGGATGTCTGGTTGGTCTCTGTATGAATGAAGCACCGGTTGGTTTTGGTGTACCATTTATGGTAAAACTCTCAAATGTTGTCCCGACAGCACTTGTAGCAATGTTTGTATCTGTAATAATAGTTGTAGTAATTGGTAAGATCGGAAAGGAGAAAGCATGAGTAGAAACGTAACTGTAGGTCTTGTCCAGATGGACTGTGTGCTGATGGATAAAAAAGCAAATCTTGAGAAAATGCTGAACTATGTGGATGAAGCAGCAGAGAAAAAAGTAGATCTGCTCTGCTTCCCGGAACTTTGTTCCACAGGCTATAATCCGGATCTGATCGGAGAAAAATATCTGGATATGGCAGAAGAACCGGAAGGTGAAACATTCCAGCTTCTGAGCGCAAAGGCTAAAGAATACGGAATGTATATCGCAGCTCCTATCGTACTGAAAAGTGATATGCCGGGAGTTCTCTATAATGGAATGATCGTTGTTGATAAAGACGGATCTCTGATGGGAACCTACAATAAAACACATCTCTGGGCTGGAGAGCGTTTCTGGTTCCGCGCAGGATGCGAGTATCCGGTATTTGATATGGAATTTGGTAAAGTTGGATTTATGATCTGCTATGATGGAGGATTCCCGGAGATTTCCAGAATCCTTGCATTAAAAGGCGCAGAACTGATCCTTTGTCCAAGTGCATTTCCTATCAGAGATAAAGATATGTGGGATACTTATTTTGGAACAAGATCCCTTGAAAATGGATGCTTCGTAGGCGGACTTAATCGTGTCGGACTCGAAAGCGACGACAAGACCGGCGAAATGTTCGGAGACAACAAGATCTATAATCCGAGAGGAAAACTTGTTGCAGAAGCACCGTTAAATGAAGAAGCATTACTGGTAGCTACACTGGATCTGGAAGACGTAGGCAGATATCGTGAAAATGAAGTGGTTTATTTACGTGACCGTCGTCCGGAAACCTATGAACTTCTCTCAAAACTATATTAATAAGAAACTAAAAAATTGGGGCTGTCCTGAAAACGTAGTTCAGGACAGCCCCTTTAACTTTTATTCAAAATCAATTCTGTTATAACTGATTCCAGCTTTGTCCAGAAGTTCCAGCTCGACCTGCTGACTGCTATAAAGAATTACCTGTCTGCCAGAATTTGCAAGCCATCTGACCACTGCAATAAACTGATCCTGACCATACATACCAAAGAACTCATCCAGCACTACAGGCAGGTCATAATGCTCTGTAATGCCTTCTCCTGCTGACATATATACTGCAAAATAAACAAGCTCTATGGCACTGCGTCCGATATTTTCCAGGGGCAGGATGTTTTCTCCACTTCGGATACTGATATGTGTCACTCCATCTGGGAGGATCTCGCTAAACTTTCCTTCTGTGATCTCATTAAGAATCCCTGAAGCTCTATGAAGCAGGGGACCTTCTGTATGAAGTTTCCGTTTTGCCTGAAGTTTCTCCAGAGTCTCCATAGCCAGATTCACAGCCTGAAGCTCCAGCTCTTCTGCACATGGAATACAGAAGTTCTGATCTATCTCCGTTTCCTCTTCCTGCACATTAAAGATCTCTGTTGTCTTTTCCAGCATAGCATCGTCCAATTCCATGCGATTCTCTTTCAGTTTCTGCCGCCGGGCGAGCCAGCGTTTCCGCAGACGTCTCTGTTTTTCCAACTCCCGGGCTGTCTTCATTTCCAGATTCATTTCGATAAGAAAAAGCACCAGTCCTGTAATACCTGCCACCATACTGAGTATTTCTGACTTCATATTCATAGCGGAAAATACTGCCAGAGTAAAAGCAGCTACAACTGTAATGATCATAATTGCTGCCTGGATTCTGCTTCGCACTACCAGCTTTTGGACTTTTTCATTAAGAAGTGCCTCCCCATTATCTCCTTCTGTCATGTGAAGGGATTCTTCCTGTTGGATGATGGCCTGTTTCTCCCCTTCCAGATCCTGGATTTCTCTGTCCAGCTGCTCTGTACGGAAAGAAAGCTTCTCTTTTTCTTTCTGGATTTCCCGGTTATGCCTGTCTGTCTGCACTTGATAACCTTTTCTGGACATTTTCAGCATCTGCTCGGTACGTCCCATGTCCAGTTGCAGATCTCCTGTTTTCTCCAGGGAAATCATGTATTCCTGCACTTCTTTTGCAGCCTCTGCCTGCGAAGATCCCTTCAGCGGTCTGGCAAATACTCCTGATCTGTAAACTGCTTCACTGACAGGAGCAAGGATTTCATTGAGCTTATCCTGGCTGGCATTAAGAAGTTCACCGCTGGTCACACAGAAAAGCTCTCCTGGTGTATTATCGCTTACATTTTCTCCAGATTCAGTCTCTTCTGAAACTTCCTGTTTCTCCCTGGTGATCCGGAATTCTTTGCCTTTATTTTCAAAACTTAAAACACCATCTCCGTCCATTCCATAAAGCATGGCTTCTGTAAACTTATGGACTGCTGCCTTATCGTTTTTTCTTTTTCCGAAAAAAATATTCAAACCTTCGGAAAGTTTCATCTCGCGATTCTGAAGTTTGCCGTAATTGTTGATTTTTATACCCTTAATGATCATAGTTTTTTCTTTCACCTGTCAGTACAGTTATGCCAAGAAGTGCCTGAAGCCCATGGTAAAGAGCTTTCCCTTCTTTTGCTGTTCTGCCGTCTTTCTGAAAAAATTCAATATAATCTCCGATCAGTGTACCTCTATATTTCTGCAGAAGTCCATCCAGATCATAGCAGGGAACTGAATCATCCAGCACCTCTGTAATGTTTCCCATATGTTTCAGTCGCTCCGGAAGGAACAGACTGGAAGGATCTTTCTTTCCCTGAATGATAACCCTGTAGATATTGCGTCCGCCACGCTTCATAATCTCATTGCGGAGCATTTCTTCCAGATCATATTGTCTGGTGTTTTCATCTGTTGTCAGAATCAGGTTCTGGCAGATTCTGGCAGAAAAAGGTACAAAACGAGTTCTGACCGCACCATCTTCATACTCACCTTCTATATAACCATGCTCTCCTGTGTCTCTCCAGTCCAGAGGCTCTGGTGCCCCCGCATACAGAGCAGCGTCTCTTAAGATCACCTGATAATTGTGAAGATGTCCCATTGCAATATAATCAAAACCGGCTCCTGTCAGTTTCTGGTAGTCCACAGGGATATGTCCCATATCTCCTCCATGAGCCATCAATACGTGGAACCCCGGTTTCTCCTGTGGTTTCCAGTCATCATACAAAGGTTCCCTGATCTCAGGATGCTCATAACTTAAACCATAAACATAAACCTGCTCTTCACTGAATTCCATACAGGATCTGGCTTCTTTATCAAAGAAAAATACATTAGGCTTCCACTGGATCTGTCTGTAAAAAGAACCTTCTCTTACATAATCCTGATCTCCTGCCATAAGAAAAATCCTGGTATCCGGGATCGATCCCAAAAGCTCATTTATTTCTTCCAGCTGGCTCATAAGCGGCTGATGATGAAAAAGATCTCCGGCTATAAATAACAAATCCACCGGATTTTTGCGGATGGCCGCAATGATCCGGCGGAATGTTTCCCAGATTTCTTCCTCCCGTTCATGACTCCACAGGCAGCCCCGGTCCGGAACTGCCCCCAAGTGTACATCCGCAAGATGAATAAATCTTATCATGTACTGATTACTCCTTATAAATCGCAGTTATTTACAGTTCTTGGGAATGGGATTACGTCTCTGATGTTGCCCATTCCTGTCAGGTACATAACGCAACGTTCAAATCCAAGTCCGAATCCGGAATGACGGGTAGATCCGTATTTGCGCAGATCCATATAGAACTGATAATCCTCCGGTTTCAGTCCAAGCTCGTCCATACGAGTCTTAAGCTTGGTATAATCATCCTCTCTCTGGCTTCCTCCGATGATCTCACCGATTCCAGGAACCAGACAGTCCATAGCTGCAACAGTCTTGCCATCTTCATTCTGTTTCATGTAGAAGGCTTTGATCTCCTTCGGATAATCTGTTACAAATACAGGTTTCTTGTAGATCTGCTCTGTCAGATAACGCTCATGCTCTGTCTGAAGATCACATCCCCAGAATACCTTGTAGTCGAATTTGTCATTGTTTTTCTCAAGAAGCTCGATAGCTTCTGTATAGGTCACATGACCAAATTCAGAATTAACCACATGGTTCAGACGATCCAGAAGTCCTTTATCAATAAAGGAATTGAAGAAGTTCATCTCTTCCGGTGCGTTCTCCATTACATAACGGATCACATATTTCAACATTGCTTCTGCAAGTTCCATGTTGTCATCCAGATCTGCAAAGGCACACTCAGGCTCGATCATCCAGAACTCTGCTGCATGGCGGGTAGTATTGGAGTTCTCAGCTCTGAAAGTCGGTCCAAATGTATAGATGTTGCGGAACGCCTGTGCGTAAGTCTCGCCATTAAGCTGTCCGCTCACTGTCAGGTTGGTTTCTTTCCCGAAAAAGTCCTGGCTGTAATCTACGCTGCCATCATCTTTCAATGGAGGATTCTTCATATCCAGTGAGGTTACCTGGAACATCTCTCCTGCACCTTCACAGTCACTGCCTGTGATCAGTGGTGTATGCACATAGACAAAACCTCTCTCCTGGAAGAACTTATGGATTGCATATGCACACAAAGAACGTACACGAAATACGGCCTGGAATGTATTGGTCCTTGGTCTTAAATGTGTCATAGTTCTCAGATATTCCAGAGTATGACGTTTCTTCTGCAGCGGATAATCCGGTGCGGAAGCGCCTTCTACCTGAACTTCTGTAGCCTGGATCTCAAATGGCTGTTTCGCTTCCGGTGTTGCAACCAGGGTTCCTTTTACGATGATCGCCGCACCCACATTCAGCTTGCTGATCTCTGCAAAATTATCCATAGTATCATGATAAACTACCTGCAGAGTCTCAAAATAAGTTCCATCATGAAGTACGATAAATCCAAAAGCCTTGGATCCGCGAACACTTCGTACCCATCCACCAACGGTTACTTCCTGATCCAGAAATTTTTCTCTTTCTTTATAAATTTCTCTTACTGTTGTGAGTTTCATAATTCGTTTCCTCTCCATATTTTTCGCTTTCTAGTATAGACTATTCAGCAGATTCCTGCAAGGAGTAAATAAGCGAGAAATGGGGAAATACCTTTTATTATTGCCAGTTTCTCCTATTTGTCCCAAGTTACTGCCTTAAGAAAAGAATAGCCATCTGCCATATCGTAAGCAGCAATTCCTTTATCTGTCACGAGGAAAAAAGTATCTCTTACATAAACACCTCTGGAAGTCTGAAATTGTCTGGTGGTGATCTCCTCGTCAAAAAGTCCTGTATCTGCAAAATTCAGATAGGTTTCCGGAGTAAAGCCATCTTCACTGTAAGAAAAAAGTCCGTAATAATAAAAATCCTGTCCATTATAAGAATAATAATTTCCTGCACCTGTATTCTTATAAACACCATAGGCAAATCCAAAAAGATTCTTATCCACGGAGGCCAATATTGCTCTGTAATTTGACAGTGCATCACAGTCTGTTACATCTTTCAGAATAATTCTGTCTATTTCTTTCACCTCAGATGGATCACTGATATCAAACATAGAACATTTCAGTCCTTCCGTACTTCCACTGTCAGGATCTGTCTCCCAGCCAATTCCAAGAAGTCTGTTTTGACCATAGAAATGCAGATATTCTGAAAACCCGGTAATTTTCAGTTTTCCTGTGATTTTCGGATTTTCCGGATCGGAAAGATCTGCTGAAAAAAGAGGATCTGTGTTTTCATAGGTGACAAAGTATCCTGTATCTCCCATAAAACGGGCAGATTTTATTTCTTCTCCTTCTGCCAGGTTTTCAATCTTGCCAATAGTGGTCATGTCTTTATCCAGAATATAAAGTCCATTATCTCTGTTGTATTCTGTGTAATCCTTATCCCATCCTGCTGTAGTAGTTACCAGACGGAGATTGCCATCATATTCATTCATGGAAAAATTATTATTCAGTTCCCCGGATACCGAACCTGTGCTTCCATCTGTAAATCTGCCGTCTTTGTATCCAATCCGGACAATTTCGGTACGGGTATCCTGATCATTCCATGTGGTAACAGCAGAATAAACATTATTTTCACTTACGTAAAAAGTCTCTCCACCGCTGACTACCGCCATAATATCAGAAGCTGTCTCCGGATTCTCATCCTGCACTGCCCCTGCTACAAGAAAATCTTTCTGGTTCCAGGAACAATCTTCGGTAATATCCACCACCGGATAATAAATATTGTCACAGTCTATATATTCTGCATTACTTCTGGGTACATAGTATTCCAACTGAGACGGTGTACTGCCTGTGTCCGGAGTGAACGATGTATAAAGATAAAGGCAGCCATCATATCGCCTGGAAGAAAGATATGCACCATCCTGAGAATAAGAACCTATTTTTTCCGGATTGCTTCTGTCTGTGATGTCATAAGTCTCTACTTTCACTGTAGTGATGGGAATGCTGTAGCTGGAACGTACCGTACTGGAAGAAGTTTCCAATTCTCCCTGGTAGGTCATATATTCTTCCTGCTGAAAAATCAGCTGAAGGTTATCACCATTTACATACATTTCCTGATAATCTGCACTGCTTATTCCAGTGACCTCACCGGTAACCTCCATGGACTCTGCATCTACAATACGGATATCCCCTCTGCTGTCCATGGCATAAATATATTTACCATCTGTTTTGACAATGTCTGCCTCATCCACATTCTCTTCCTGTGTATTGGTATCAGAATGATCGCTTTCTTTGTCATAGGTGAATCCTGGATCGATTGTTTCACCTGAATAGCCGGGCGATGAACTGCCTGTATCTGTACTTTCAACTGCTGTTTCAGCTACTGCATCCATGGTATCCTCTTCTGCGTACATGGCAATACCTCTGGCATTCGCTCCTGCCGTAGTGCTCTCATTCTGTTTCTTTAATAATTCATACAATTCTTCATAACTGTCTGCATGTGTGATACCTGTTACGGATTTTGTATCAGATTCTGATTTCTTTTCTGTTGTTTTTATTTTTTGGGACCCTGCCATTACTGCTGCCGGAGAAATCATGGATACAGATAAACCCAGCACAAAGGCTGTTTTCAGGATATTTTTCATAGGCTTACTCCTTTTTGGTTATTTGTTATTTTGGATTACCGGTATTTTCTGTCAGCATTTTTTATCATTTAAACAATGTCATTTTAACATAGAGTTACTCTGCACCTGTAACAGCTCTTTTCATAACAGATTTCAGATGCAAAAAGACCCGGACGTATCAGGCCCGGGTCCATATTATATCTATGTGTAATTACAGTGTTTCAATAAATCTCATAAAGGCTTCTCTGCCCTCGGTGGTGCATTTGTAAACGCCCGCATCTTCCAGTACATGAGTAAATACAATTCCAATTTCTTTCTGAAGAATTCCATGGATATTCTCTTTATTGATATCTGTATACTTCGGCAGGAATTCCTTTACCCATGCAGCATGTTTCTCAATCTTTTCATTGGACGCAATATCCTTGCCTTCCAGAATATATTCTTCCAGAAGTTCCATTTCTTCTTTCAGTCTGGCAGGAAGAACAGCCAGCCCCATAACTTCGATCAGACCGATATTCTCTTTCTTGATATGATGATACTTTGCATGAGGATGATAAACTCCAAGAGGATGTTCCTCTGTAGTGATGTTGTTTCTCAGTGTCAGATCCAGCTCATACATATCGCCTGCTTTACGTGCGATAGGTGTAATGGTATTGTGAGATTCTCCATCTGTCTCTGCAAAAACAAAAGCTGCTTCGTCTGTATATTCTCTCCATATTGCCAGTATATGGGTAGCCAGATCCACCAGACGGTTGGAATCTTTGTGGCGGATACGAAGAACGGAAAGAGGCCATTTTACAATACCAGTCTCCACATCTTCATAACCCGGAATGGTCACATGTTTTTCAATAGGAGCCTTTGCCATGGCAAAAGTATAATGTCCTCCCTGAAAATGATCATGACTTAAAATAGATCCTCCAACAATTGGCAGGTCCGCATTGGAACCAAGGAAATAATGTGGAAACAGTTTTACAAAATCAAATAATTTGATAAAAGTATTTCTCTCGATCTTCATTGGTGTATGCCGGCTGTTAAACACAATACAGTGTTCGTTATAGTATACATATGGAGAATACTGGAATCCCCATGGAGTGTCATTGATAGTGATCGGGATAATTCTGTGATTCTGTCTTGCAGGATGATTTACTCTTCCCGCATAGCCTTCATTTTCCGGGCAGAGTAGACATTTCGGATAACTGCTTGCTTTTGCATTTCTGGCTGCTGCAATGGCTTTTGGATCTTTTTCCGGTTTGGAAAGATTGATGGTAATATCAATCTCTCCATATGGACTTTCTACTTTCCATTTCTGGTCTTTCTTTACACGATAACGGCGGATATAATTGCTGTCCTGACTTAATTTATAAAAATAATCTGTTGCTTCTTCAGGGGACTTGTGATAGCGATCCCAGAACTCTTTCTGCACCTGCGCAGGTCTTGGCATCAGGCAGTTCATGAGCCTTGTATCGAAAAGATCCCGGTACACAACGCTGTCCTCAATAAGACCACGCTTTACAGCCTCATCCAGAAGTTCTTCAAGAGTTTCTTCCAGGTCAATATTACTGCCTGTTTCATCCGGTTCTGTATACTCATCTTCATGGAACACATCCATAAGAAGGTTGATGGTATAATTTCTTTCACACTCCGGCGTAATACCTGACTCTATACCATACTGTACGAGCTTTGCGATACTTTTGCTTAACATATTTTTGTCCCCCTGTAGTCTTGTTATTTTTGATTGTTATCCAGATAAGTGATAAATACATTACCGGCTTTCTGGAACAAGGTGGTACTGTCATTCATTCCGTAAGGCTTCACTTCACCGGTAGACGGATCCATAATGTAAGTGTTATATTCGTCAAAACCTACGATCACAACACTGGAATCTGCATCTGTCTTGGCGATAACTGCCCTCTGGGCACTGACTTCATATAAGATATTTTCCAGACTGCATCCTGTAAGATCAATGATGGTGCCTGCACTTCCCAGGCCTTCCTGGAGCTTGTCTTTATCCCAAGAACCACTTCTTATGATCTCTGGAACATCTTCTGTATTCATGGTGTATTGTGTCTTTACATTTCCACGCTCCCATACATACTGCTGTTCCCGGTTCAGCACAACACCTGTCTGTTTGTCAGCCCATTTTACTGCTTTTGCAGGATCTGTCCATGTGCTGTCCAGATGTCCCCTTGCATAGACATAGTAAACTTCCTGATCTGTCGATTCCACATTCAGCTGTACGATCCTTTCATCCGTACTCCGCAGCTTCGCCTGGAAGATCAACGGCTCATCAGTTCCCGGAGAATCTTTGAATTTAAGACGTACCATCATGCCTCTCCGGTCAGAACTTGTCTGTTCCACAGAGATCAGTCCTGCTGAGGAAGAACCGTTATTCATGATGTTGTCTTTTTTCTTCGCCTTGTAGGAATTGCCCTTCTTTTTACAGAGTTTGAATTCCAACAGGGTATCTCCCAGAGTTACATCTGTAACATAAAGTCCATCCTGATGATACTCCTTTTTTACATTCCCGTCAAAGTCTTCTATGCGAAGAGTGGAAATTCCTGTTTTGCTGTGTCCGTTCTCATCTGTCAATACATCTCCATCCTGAACAGTTCCATAAATCAGATCCTCATTCATAAAGCCGATCACTTCCAGCTTCTGGGACTGTTCCGGTGTGATGTTTCTTGTTTCCCGGGTCTCAAAATCAATCATTACGATCTGCCCTTTCTGATCCCCTTTGGTAACTCTCCATGCAGCATGTCCGTTAGTTTCTGACACAGCAAACTGATCTTCATTAATATTCTCAACCAGTGTCTGGTACTTACTGTTCTGAATGTCAATCTGATAAAGTTTCTGGGACAATAGAAGGAAAAGCTGATTATCTTTGCTTACATAGGACAGGATTCCCATATCTGATTTCAGAAAATCATAGGATTTCTGATTCGGCAGGAACACTTTTTCTTCAATGACATTCTGGTCACAGTTGTAGTGATAGATTCCCACACCACAATAACCTTCGTGTGGTCCCCGGTTCATATATCCGTAAATCATAAAATCCACATCTCCGGTATCAGATACATTCAGAAGTTTAATGTCATGTTCCACTCTGGAATCTCTGAAATCACTGTCAGAATCTTTACGGAATCCAAAAACTTTTACAAATTTTCCTGTATCCGGGGCATAGGTCCACAGTTCACCTGCCTGTACAAAGGCAACTACCGTTCCTTCTTTGTCTGTAAGAGTAGATACGTTTTTGTCTCTGACGCCAAGAAGCAGTCCGTTATCACTGATCACAGATAAGGACGGATTAAAAATCTGTTCTGCACTGCGCTCAAAATCCAGAAGCCGGATCCTGGACTCTGTATAACGCATTCTGTAAAACTCTGTTACATTATAATATTCTGTTTTTCCTTCTTCATCTATGGCTGTAAGCTCGTATTCCATGGAAACACTGGCTGTAGTCTCATTGATATCCTTGATCACCGGAATACCTTTTTTGGATATCTGAGGGCTCAGATTTCCCCAACTAATATCTGCCAGAGACGACTGAATACTGATATCTGCATAATTCCGGACAGAGGACTCTGACGGCTCCAGATAAGCTGCCAGATTGTCAGCTGAGTTTTTGTCCATACACATCTGTGCAAAATCACTTACAAATTCCACGTACTGGGAAGTATTGGTGGAAGATCTGGACACCAGCCTGGTGTAATAGTAAATATCTCCTTCATCCGTATCCAGAAGAATCTGCAGTGAATACTCCTGATTCATCAGAAGAGGTGATGTAATCTCAATGTCTGTCCGAAGATAATTTTCAGAACTTTTCAGACTTTTGATCTTTCTGTTTTCCAGGACTTTACTGCCATCAGAAGTACGTATTTCATAGGAAAGACTTTTTACTTTTGCGTCGTAGGGATTTACCACAAGAGACAGTGTTTTTGTGGTATCCAGAGGTGTAACGCAGTCTCTCACATAATCTGCCCGCATTTTCTGCTTATAGCCATACATTCGGTTGCTTAAGTTTCCGCCAAAATCCACCATCACTTCAGGAAGTGTAGGATTATTCATGTCGGAACGGTCATCTGTAGTTTCATTATTCATCAAAAAAGCAGTTCCTGCAACTCCCAGTACAAACACCACCAGAAGAATCAGGAATTTTCTGAGAAATTTCAGCATAGATCAGACTCCCTTCTTCTGTGAAAGCCCTTCGGGATAAAGCAGTTTTTCCAGAGTCAGATGTCCGTTAAAGGCATCTGTCATCTGAGAGAGTTTTGCCACAGAGGCTTTATCTCCGGTTTTGACAGCCCGGATCAGAAGGTTCTTCGGTGTATGTTCCATATCAATAAATTCCAGGATCTGCGTATGATATCCTTCTGACTCCAGAAGTTCTGCCCGGATGCCATCTGTGATCAGGGCAGACATCCTTTCTTTCAGGATTCCGTATTTGAGTACAGGCTCCAGCAGATCATTCTGGATCCTGTAATTCAGTTCGTGCTGGCAGCATGGTACAGAAAGGATCACTTCTGCGTCCCACTCTATGGCCTTGGCAAGTGCATAATCGGTAGCTTTGTCACAGGCATGAAGTGTTACCACCATGTCTACCTTGTTTACTCCTTCATAATCTGCAATATCACCCTGTAGGAAATGCAGTTTTTCATAACCATATTTTAGGGCGAGAACGCTGCATTTCTTTATGACATCTTCTTTCAAATCAAGTCCGATGATATTTACATCATAACCTTTCAGTTCTTTCAGATAGTAATACATGGCAAAGGTCAGATAAGACTTCCCACAGCCAAAATCCAGAATCGTAACCTCTCTGTCTTTCTGAAGGCTGGGGAGGATATCTTCTATAAATTCCAGAAACCGGTTAATCTGTTTGAATTTGTCATAGGAATGGGTATGGACTTTACCTTCTTTATTCATGACCCCCAGATCCACCAGAAAGGGCACCGGAATACCCTCTTTCAGGATGTACTGTTTTACCCGGTTATGGGACTGGATCTTTACCGGTTCCAGTGCTTCATGAGGTCTGGTCTTGATGGTCTGTTTTCCCTTCTTGCTTACCAGAACAGTTCCGTCCTTCATCTGTCCCTGAATCTGAAGCTGGCTGAATCCATCTGTAAGACTCGCTTCTACATAGGAAAGCACCTCTTCTAATGTATAATTCTTGTGGATGGCTTTTGTGCCTACTGTAGCTGTAGCCTGAAAAACACGTTCCCCTCTGATCTCCACAGGACGGATACGGACTCTGGAAGGTACGTCGGGTTCTTTTTTTCGCTGACCGCTGAGCACAGCAAGCATCACACCATCATCAAACTGTTCTTTCAAAAAATTCTGTAATGTTTTCATTCTTTAAATTCTTTCTGATAACCTAAAAAAATCTGTTACGACATCTTCTGCACCGTCTTCTGGATATCTCCTGATAAAGAAGTACCTGCACCAGTTCATCCAGATTGCCATGAGGAATTCCCTGAACACTCAGTTCACCGGAAACCTGTTCTCTGATCTGATCTGAAAGACGACGCATCATATATTTATCCGGGTACTCATCATAAAGTCTGCTGCCTTCGTAATCCAGAATCTCGCATTCTGTTTCTACAATATTCTGAATCTTACGTGCTGTTTCCGGATAAAAAGATTTCATAAGAGCAAACTCTCTCTCCTGTAATCTCTCTCTGGTAAAAACCGCCGGGTTGCCATACACTGTATGAAAAGGAAAATATTCATCATAAAACATGGACAGGCTCCTGCCTTTTTTAGTCTTATATAATGTATGCAACGAGATCTGAAAGGTGAGCTGCAACAGCTGTCATTCAGGTTTGTTCCTCATAATCCGGAGAAACAGACGACAGCCTGTATCTTTTTATGCCTGGATATCTTTCAGAATACGAAGTGTCAGTTTCAGGCTGTGCTGTGCTGCCTGGGCTTCAAATGTAGGATAATCCATCTGTGCACTTCCATCTGCCTTGTCAGAGATTGCTCTGATCACAAGGAAAGGTACGTTATTAAGGTATGCTGCATGAGCAATGGCCGCGCCTTCCATTTCTACGGCCCATGCATCAAAATTCGCAACAATACGGTCTTTGACATCCTGTGATGCAATAAACTGGTCACCGGAGGCAATTCTTCCCTCAAATACCTGAATATCCGGATTTACTTCTCTGCAGGCTCTTACAGCAATCTTGCGGAGAGCTACATCGCTCTGGAAGGAAAATGCTTCCATCTGAGGTACCTGACCTACCGGATATCCGAATGCAACTGCATCCATATCGTGATGAACCAGGTCTGTAGAAACAACAATATCTCCGATATTGATGTCTGCATTGAGGCTTCCGGCAATTCCTGTGTTGATCACTACTTCTGCCTGAAAATCGTCGATCAGGATCTGTGTACATACAGCTGCATTTACTTTACCGATACCGGAACGTACCACAACTACTTTCTTGCCCTCCAGCACACCTGCATAAAACTCCATGGAAGCTTTTCTTGTGATCTGTACATCTTTCAGTGTCTCTTTCAGTGTTGCAACTTCTACTTCCATTGCTCCTATAATACCTATACATCTCATAATAATTTCTCCTGTTCTTTTATTTGTAATATTTATGATACCTGGATTTAAGGACTACTTCATATCAAAGCATTCTGTGAGTATCACTTATCGTCACTTATTGTCATTTAATATAATCAGTATCCATTATAACAAAACTTACGTTTATATGGAAACTTTTTTTATTTTCTGCTATACTATACAGACATTACCAGCTAATGTGTTAAACAAAGGAGGAATTTTTTATGGTATACAAAACATCTGGCGTCTGTTCAAGCGCCATCTCTTTTGAAATCGATGATCAGGGAAAAGTACATGACGTTAAATTCCAGGGAGGATGCTCAGGAAATACTCAGGGTGTAGCTCATCTTATAGAAGGCATGGATGCCAAAGAAGCAGTCAAAAGACTGGAAGGAATCCGTTGTGGTTTCCGTCCTACTTCCTGTCCGGATCAGCTTGCAAAAGCTCTGAAGGGTGCTATGGGTGAATAAAGAGTTCATAAAAACAGGCTTCGGTGATTGTGCCGAAGCCTGTTTTGTTATATATGTCAATCGATATCGTGTCGGTCCCATTTGTCGCAGAGTGACTGGATATCTCTTGCAAAGCGGTCCAGATCTTTGTTGGCACCGCCTTCGTTCTTGCGGATAATGGACATAAGCCTCTGTCCCATAGCCACCAGTTTTTCGAAGGTTCTGGCTGCTCTTGTAGCTTTTGGGGAAGCGGAAGCCTTGGTAACTCTGATTCCCTGTGCCTCATAAATCATGGTTCCTGCTGCCAGATCGTAGACGGTACCGCTGAATGGTGCCATGGCATTCAGATCCAGTTCCTCCCGCAGTCTTCTGGAAAAGATTTCTGTAACTTCATCATCGCCATGTGTAACAAATACTTGTGCAGGTTTCTCCTGGAAAGCTTTGATCCAGTCCATAAGACCGTTTACATCTGCATGACCGCTGATTCCGGGCATCTGGCAGATCTCTGCTGCTACGTGAACGCTTTCACCAAAGAGTTTTACGTCCTGCGCGCCTTCCAGCAGTGCTCTTCCCAGTGTTCCTACTGCCTGGTATCCTACAAAAAGAATGGTACATTTTTCATTCCAGAGGTTATGTTTCAGGTGATGTTTGATACGTCCTGCATCGCACATACCGCTGGCAGAAATTATGACTTTGCAGTCTTCATCAAAGTTGATTGCTCTGGAATCGTCACTGGTTACGGAGGTTTTTAGTCCCGGGAATGTCAATGGGTTGATCCCTTTATGAATCAGATCCATGGCTTCTTCATCAAAGCAGTCATACTGGTGTTCGCCAAAAATGGTAGTTGCTTCATTGGCAAGAGGACTGTCTACGTAAACTTTGAAGTTGCCATGACCTTTTACTCTGTCTTCTGCTTTGATCTGGCGTATAAAGTAGAGCATTTCCTGTGTACGTCCTACTGCAAAGGAAGGTATGATCAGATTACCGCCCCGGTCAAAAGTTCTCTGGATCACTTCTGTAAGCAGGGACACGTAGTCTGGTCTTTCTCCATGGCTTCTGTCTCCATAGGTGGACTCCATAACTACATAATCTGCATGTTTCAGATATACCGGATCTTTGATCAGTGGCTGGTTCAGATTACCGATATCTCCGGAGAATACAATGACCTTCCGGGTGTCTTCTTCCTGAATGGTCACTTCGATGCTTGAGGATCCCAGCAGGTGTCCTGCATCTACAAATCTTATGGAAATTCCTGGCGCAGGTGTCACTGTAGTCTCATAATGGCATGGAACGAAGTTTTTCAGTACGCCCATGGCATCTTCCATGGTATAAGCGGGAACGAATTCTGGTTTGCCCTGCCGGCGTCCTTTACGGTTACGCCATTCTGCCTCGAACATCTGAATATGTGCGCTGTCACGAAGCATGATATCGCATAGGTGGCAGGTAGCATCTGTTGCGTAGATCGGTCCCTGGAATCCCTGTGCATAAATAGCAGGCAGATTACCGGAATGATCCATATGTGCATGAGTCAGAAGTACAAAATCCAGGTCGCTTGCTTTTACAGGGATTTCCTGATTTTCGTAGTAATCGGGTCCTTGTTCCATTCCGCAGTCAACCAGGAATTTCTTTCCTGCTGCTTCCAGATAATAACAGCTGCCGGTTACTTCATGCGCTGCTCCTATAAAAGTTATCTTCATATGCGAGCCCCCTTTTTCTGATAATATACACAGTGTCTTATATTTGTTACTATTATACATTATCTGCTCGCATTTTAACAGTATTTTTGTACAAAAACAGGATGAAATTTTTATAAATTCCATCCTGTTTTAAATATGGTCATTATATGGTTTTTTGGTATTTGGAAAATTGTATTTGTCGTATAAAATGTTTTCTTTAATATTGCTTTTTCTCTTTTGTGTGGTGATAATTTTGCAAACATTTCACGCTGCCGAATGGTATAGATGTTTACATTTTAAATTTTTATAGTCTGTTTTATGTTACTGTTCGCAGTAACTGTTTGGTTGCCATGTGTGAATGGCATCATCCAGCAGTCTGATCCCTGTTTCGCTATTCAGTTGTAAATATGGTCGTATTGTCTTGCGATATTTTCTCTTTCATCGTGCCGATGTGATTTAGCTCTTCTCTTGTGCTTTATTTTACCTTTATTCCACTTGTAAGTGTACTTGTGGATTCCTTCAGTCCTCCGTTGCTAGCTGCATGGTAGCCACGCACACGATAATATGTACCGCTTGGAACTGCTACTCGAATACCTTTACTCAAGTTAGTTGCATTTGAGACTTCATATCTCCATGATTTGTAAGTGCCATAATTGCCATTTACCTTTCGCTCCAGGTAAATATACAAATAAACTTTTGCACATTTTCTGTGGCACTGTGTCAGTCCATTGATAGCAACTTCTGTACTGGAGATTTTCTGAATTTTCATACTGCCAAAATTCAAATTGGTTCCTCGTAAAGGACTGTATTGAATATCTTCTGCCCACTCTTCAGTGGTTTCCTCATCTGTGATCTTATCGTCTTCGCTTTCATCATTTGTAGTTTCTTCACCTATAACATCATCTACAATACTGATATTCTCTGCCAGAACCGGCACAGTTGATGTTGATAAAGAAACTGCCATTGCTAAACCGATACCCAAGATCTTTTTCCACAAAATGCTTTATTCCACATCCTTCCTCTATGTAAACATTCCTTACATAAAGTAATACGACGCAAAATCTCAAAAATCACGCTAATAAACCATATTTTTTACAATTTTTTCTATTTCTTTTTCATCTAATTGACCTGTAAAAAAATATAATACATGGTTTCTTTTCCATTTAGCCACATAATTAGTATCTTTATTTTTTTCTTCTATCCTTTCAATTGTTACCTTTGTATTATCAGAAAATGTTTCTATTTGCTTAACTTTAATACCATCAAAGCTTTGATTATTACTTGCGGTGTTATCTGTTTGTCTATCTATATAAAAAGTAACAATCTTACTTTCATACTGATATTCCATCCATGCAACTGAGCTAATAGAATCAATAGAATAATCAAAATACTTCATCTCATACGGTCTATAATAAAACTCTGGTATTTCCACATCCAATTTTTCTTCAATATCCGCAATAGCTTCATACTCATCCACATTCATTTTCTCATTTTCATCTGTATTATCAACTACTGTCCGCATATTATTCCCGGTCAACACCTGAAATGTATTAATAAAATAATTCCTGTTGGCTTCGCTGGTCATGCTTGCTGCGAATACACTGGTTGCACAGACAATTCCAATACCGGCAGCTTTTGCCAGCTTTCTTCTTTTTCTGTGCAATGGCACAACAACAGAAGGCTCTTTTTCTGAAGTTGTTTCTTCAGAAGGAGTATCCTCGGATGTGATCTCTTCTGCAGTTCTTTCTGTATTTTTATCTGTATTCTTATCTGACTTTTCTTCTCTGTAGATGCCTTCTTCCTTCAGTCTGTTCACAAACTTCCGGTAAGCTTCATCTACTTCTTCATCTGTCTGCTCATAGTCCTGGAAGTCTTCATCTGCAAACAATTCTTCCTTTCGTTCCTGAGCTTCCCGTATGAATTCTTTTTCCATGAATTCCCGGAATTCTTCATCGGTCATATCTTCTATCGAAACCAGATCATCCTCTGGCAGACTGTCTTTATATTTATCATCAAAATCTCTTTTCATTTCATAAATCTCCTGCTTCATTGGCAGTATTTATCACCTGCAAAGCAGGTATAATATTCTATTCTCAGTAAAAATTTGCCTATATATATTTCTCTTTAAATCTGGAATTCCTTTCCCCATACCAGCCACAGCCAGCCCCGCACCACAATCCTCAAACATCTCCCATCCTGCCAACACACATCTTGACAATTCTCCCCTGTGGGTTCATAGTAAATAAAAACACAAAACCCAAACAAAAATCCAGGAGGAATTCTCTATGAAACATATCGTACTTACCGGCGGCGGCACAGCTGGTCACGTTACACCCAATATAGCATTGATACCATCCCTCAAAGAGGCAGGATACCAGATCTCCTACATTGGATCCTACGAAGGAATCGAACGCAAACTCATCGAAGAACTGGGAATTCCCTACTACGGAATCTCCTCAGGAAAATTAAGACGCTACTTCGATCCGAAAAACTTTTCCGACCCCTTCCGCGTCCTCAAAGGATTTCACGAAGCAAAAAAACTCCTCAAGAAACTGAAACCAGATATCATCTTTTCCAAAGGCGGATTCGTCACAGTTCCTGTTGTTATCGCAGCAAAACGCTGCAAAATTCCGGCAATTATCCACGAATCTGATATGACCCCTGGACTTGCTAATAAACTGTGTATACCTTCTGCTGTAAAAATATGCTGCAACTTCCCCGAGACAGTTAACAGTCTTCCGGCAGATAAGGCAGAACTTACCGGTACACCTATACGTCAGGAATTACTTTCCGGTGACAAAGAAGCAGGCAGACGTTTCTGCGATTTCACAGAAGATAAACCAGTACTGCTCATTATCGGTGGAAGCCTGGGTGCAGCATCTGTAAATGAACACGTTCGCAAGATCCTTCCTGAACTTCTGAAAGACTTCCAGGTAATCCATCTCTGCGGTAAGGGCAAAATGGATGAATCTCTTCAGGGAACCAAAGGCTATGTACAGTACGAATACATCAAACAGGAACTTCCTGATCTTTTCGCACTGTCCGATATCGTAATTTCCAGAGCAGGTGCCAACGCGATCTGCGAACTCAGCGCCCTTCATAAACCCAACCTTCTGATCCCACTTTCTGCCAATGCCAGCAGAGGTGATCAGATTCTGAATGCCCGTTCCTTTGAAAAACAGGGATACAGTATGGTTCTTGAAGAAGAAGAGATCACTGATGAAAAACTCCTGGATACTATTCACAAACTTTATGCAGACAGAGAAACCTTTGAACAGAACATGACCAACAGTCAGCATATGGATTCCATTCAGCACATTGTTTCTCTCATTCAGAAATATTCTTCCAGATAAAATTTTGCAGGCAGTTCATTTTTATGGCTGCCTGCTCATTTTTTCATATTCTTTATTCAGCCATGCTTTCGTTCTCATGTTACGGTTATTTACACTGTTTCTTGTAAGGCCGTATTCTGCGGCAACTATGTCCGGCGGTATTTCCAGCAATTTTGTTTTCACAAAAATATCATGACTGACGGGGTTTACCTCATATAACTTTGCCATAAGATGACGACTGATCCTGATTTCTTCTTTCCGTTCTTCCCTGTGGAGAACTATCCTTGCCGGATCACTCTCTTCATCCCACTGTTCAGGCATCTCCTCTTCTGCCATATAAGATTCCCGCTTTCTCCGGGATTTTTTGATAAAATCTCTGCATTTATTCATGGTTGCCGTATAAATCAACGATTCCAGCATCTTTTCATTGGACAGATCCAGATAATCCAGTATCTTATAAAAATGAATAAACACATCCTGGCAGACATCTTCGGCATTTTCTTTATTCCGCAGTGCTCTGTAGGCAATCTTTACTGAGAATTTCTCATACTTTCTAAAAAAACCTTCAAAATTCTCAATTTTCATCTTTTGTACATTTCCGACTTTTATTTACCCAGTTTTGCCAGAATTTCCTCTCTGTCTTTGTCACTGAGTTCACCAGGTTTCCATGTAATACCAACCTGATCTCCCTGATATCTTGGAATCAGATGCATATGGAAATGAAATACAGTCTGACCTGCAATCTCTCCATTGTTCTGTACAATATTGAATCCATCACATTTCAGGGCATCTGTCATTTTGGCTGCCATATGTTTGGCAAGGATCATGGCTTTGCCAGCTGTTTCGTCGGGAAGTTCATAGATATTGGCAGCATGACTCTTTGGAAGGATCAGTGCATGTCCCTTGCTGGCAGGTCCCAGATCCAGGATCACTCTGAATTCATCATCCTCATAAAGTGTTGCTGAAGGAATTTCTCCATTTGCTATTTTACAAAAAATACAATTTTCCATAACGGTTTTCTCCTTTATTTTCCAGTGTTTTTCACACTTATTGTCTCGTATTTTCTCGAACTTTTCAATACGATTTTTGTTGATTCTGCTATTTTTCGATGTTACACTTCCCATGAGGTGACAGATTATGCAGGAAACAAACAAATATAAACAGCAGAAACAGGAATTTCACTTTACACTCTCCAAATTTTCACATGAAATTCGCAACCCACTGGCACTTATCTCCAGTGAATTACAGATGATGGCAGGATCCCATCCGGAAGTCCGGGATTTCAGCGAATGGAACGACATACTGGATAATATTGACCATATTCGCTGCCTTCTGGATGAACTTTCCGGATATCAGAATGCAGAACGGCTTTATCCGACAGAAACAGACTTTATCCTCTGTCTCAACAGTATCCTAAACTCCTTCCGTCCTGCTCTGGACTACCTTGGCATCACTTTAAAAACCTGTATTCCCTGTAGCCATCCCCCACTCAACCTGGATCAGACCAAGATCCGACAAGCGTTTCTGAATCTCCTTCGTAACGCCCAGGAGTCCATTCAAAACCCACACACCGGGGTGATACAGGTTACTGCCTCTGCTGTTCCCGGCGGTTTTTCTGTTTCTGTCAGAGACAACGGCTGCGGTATGACCGCTTCTCAGATGGAAAAGATTTTCTGCCCCTTTGTAACTTACAAGCCCGGAGGCACAGGCCTTGGGCTTGCTGTCACCCGCCAGATTATTGAAGCACATCATGGCACTCTGACTGTAACAAGCACCCCTGGCAAAGGATCCTGCTTTACTGTTTTTCTGCCAGAACCATAACTATACACATTATTCTGTACTCTCCCGGATTTTATAAGGTTTTGTATGTCCGGGATGATACAGAAGTACTGCCAGTATAAATCCGGATATCATTCCGCCTACATGAGCACCGTTATCCACGCCACTGCTGGTAAATCCAAAATAGAGAGAAAATCCTGCCATAATAAGTATCTGACGCATGGACAGATCTCCCAGCCAGCCTTTGTTACGGATAACTACATAGATCATGGCTCCCATTACTGCAAAAACAGCTCCTGAAGCCCCTGCAGATACTGCAAAATCCCCGCTTCTTATTTCCAGCAACATAGATATGATATTTCCCAGTACCCCACCGGTCAGATAGATAACAAGAAACCGGATTCTGCCCGTTACCTGCTCCATTCTACTTCCCAGCACAAAGAGTACCAGCATATTATTAGCAAGATGCTCAATCCCGAAATGAAGAAACATACTGGTAAACAGCCGATAAAATTCACCGTCTTCTACAATACCCGGCGTATAAGCAGCTCCCCATTCCAGCATGTGGAGTGTATTCTGGGATCCGCCGGTAAATTCTACTGCAAGAAACACAAGTATGTTGATAAGGATCAGACCTATCGTTACCGGTTCTTTTCGGAATTCTTCCAATAATTTATCCTCCTATACCAGCTATTTTAACAGATGTACTATCTGCTGACAAGGAGCCTGCTGCTATCGTTACTGTACAGTTAATGTTCACGACCTTCACAGCAACTTGCTCAAAATCCATTCCAACCAATTTTTATTTCAGGAACAGATATCTGGCTTTTGCAAAATCTACCTGATCTTCATTCTGAAGAAGATATTCTTCCTCCGGCTTCAACATTCTGCCATTAACAGAAGTACCATTTCTGGAATTCAGGTCTGCAAGATAATAACCATCATCCTTTTTTCGTATACGTGCGTGCACTCTGCTGACCGTATCCACAGGTATCACTGCATCTGCTGCCTGTTCCATTTTTCCCACTACCGTCAGTTCCTGATCCAGATAGATAGTTGCCAGTGCTCCCGGTTCCATACTGACCAGACTGGCAGGACCTTTTGTGGCTCCCTGGGACAACAGAACTGTCTCTCCCCAGGAATCTTCCAGGTTTTCTCTGTCTCGCATTTTTTCGTCATTCCATACTTTCTCTTCATTTTTCCACAATTCACCTGTAAAACATTTCTGGTTATCCACCATCTCTTGTTCTTTTCCTTTGGAAATTCCCAAACTGCTCTCACTAAAATCCATACTTTGTGCCTCCTGATTCTGATACAGCACTACAGACTTTTCTTCTTTTTTTTGAAGTTCTTTACGTACTTTCTGCTGCCACTGTTCTGATTGCTGCTGCTTCTTTTTCCTCTTTTCTTTCATCCACCTGCTCACTGCTGCTATTGCCAGCAGAAGGATTGCCACTGCCAGCACCAGCTCTGCCTCGACAACAGGCAGATACCCCATGAGACAGGCTACTGCAACAAGAATCAGTATCAATGTACCCAATCCACAGCCCAGGATCCAACGGCAGTTTGACCATTTTGTTTTTTTATTTTGTTTATCCACTTCTTTTTTATTTTCTTCCTGAAAATAATATCTGTCCGGCGACTGGTCTTCTGACAGAAAATCCTCTTGCCCGATACTTTCTTCTGAATAACTCTTCTCCTGATTTTTCTGAAAGAACTCCCCTGTCGGCTCTTCTTTCTCTTGTCGGTAAACGGCTTCTTTGATATCTTCCAACTGAAATCCTGTTTCCAATGTCTTACGGTAAACCCCATATCCCAGTTTCACTGCATCAGAATCTTCATGATCCAGCCTTGGAAGAAAATATTCTGCCAGTTCCCGAAACTGTTCCTGAACAGGATGAGCGTACCCTGGAAGACAGCAGAATTTTATTTCTTTTTTTCCTGCATCCAGATAAATGTACTCCGGAGCCAGTACCAACTGTTCCGGATTCATCAGATACTCTGACAGTTCTTCCAGTACAGTCACAAAACCTCCAAAAATCAGCTTCAGATCTTCTCCATTGATTTTTTTCTGTTCATAAAAAGAAGCTACTGACTGTCTGGAAGTGATGTCATAATAAAGCAGAACCTTTCCATCCAGCCCCTGTAATCTGCACCGAAGAACAGAAGGAATTACGTTTCCTTCCAGCATACGTACCTGATAGGAAGAAGTATTTATCTGTTTTTCTTCTGTAAGAATCAGATAATTATGGCTGACATCTCTTTTATATTCCACATACATGCTTTATCCCCCAATCTCTCCAATGGCTTCCCTGGCAGCTTTTACTTTTCGTATCCATTTGGGTGGACTGATCACCTTTGCATGGCCTTCTGCCTTAAGTTTCCACTGGAAGCCTCCAAAACCGGCAACTGTATCTGCAGTATAAGAAACCTGGATCTTTTTTCCATTCTGTACCTGATTCTGAAGATTTTCAGCTCCAAAGAAACCTGTATTTCCCAGTTCCCTGCTTCTGAGAGATGCTGTCTCATAGCCTTTCCCCTCTTCTCTGCACTCTTCCATACTTCCGGCCAGTGCAGCTTCATAGGCCGCTGCTGTAAGCCAGGAACGATTATGTACAAAAAAACATAAATAAAGCAATCCTATTAAAGTAAAAAGCACCAGTGACATCACACAGGCAGCCTCTATCGTAAAACTTCCCTTTTTTATATTTATTTTTCTGCATCTGTTTTTCTTCATATGATATGTTCTCCCACATAGCCCAATAACACAAATGGAACAAAAGGTATCTCTGTTTTTCGACTTTTTTTACGAAAAAGCAGGAAGGCTGAATAACCTGCCGCCAGAAGAAGTCCCATCCATAATGTCCGAATATAAGTTTCTGTATCATTCATACAACCCAGAGCTAACAGAAACAGACCATCTCCCAACCCTATTTTTTCTCTTGTCCATATACTTAAAACAAGAAACAAAAGACTTATAGCCACAGGAATCCCAAAATCCAGAATCTGTCGCCCTTGCCACAGACTGTACCCGATTCCCAGCATTCCATATAAAAGTACAGATACAGGTAAAATTTCTTTTTGCTTCCAGTCTTTCCAGCTATTCAGCAATAAAAATATAAGAGTTATTATTTCTTTCATATATACCTGCACTCTTTCTAACCATCCCTTCTTATCTGTCTTTACCCACATTTACTGCAGGCATGCATTCCTGACACCTGCGACTGCTTCACCAGCTTGACTGTACGTTTCAGACCGCTGCAGGTTGCCTGATTGTGATAGCGGTTTCCTGTTCCTGTAATATAAACACTGCCTGCAGGAGGCTGATTCCGACTGCAGCTTTCACATGGTGCATATTTTTCTCCATACTGGTTCCGGCGTGAACTTATGCTGGAACCTGATACCTGATCCAGTGAAAGATTCAGGTACCGACAACCTGCTTTTTTGTGATATACGGAACCTGTTTCCGTTACATAGACCATCTCTTCCGGTTCTTTTCCATCGCTGATCCCATTCTCCTGGGAAGCACCTGTCCAGGCATGAACTTTTACTGTATTATGCATCCATACTTTTGGTAAGGGAATCAGCCCTCCTACTGGTGTATAGGAATATACATCAGGCAAAGTAATCTCCTCTGGTCCTTTATCGTCAGCCACATAGGCATACATACCTGCTTCTTTGGCTTTCTCACAGAGACTTTGAAAATGTTCAGTCTGAATCTTATAAACATCCATAAAAGAGATCATTGTGATCATTCCGAGGAAAAATAAGGGCAGCACAAGCACCGTTTCCACTGCAATACTTGCCCTTTTGATCCTGGTTTCCAAGGCACAGAAAGATACTTTTTCAGAAAGGCGGGGATTCACTCCGTTTGTCGGGGGAAACGGATCTGTGAAATGCCACGGAGAGCGTTTCCTTTCTTTTTTTATTTCATTCTTTCTGTCTGTCCGTTCAGTTTTTTTATGAGCTTTCTGAAAAAGCATCTTTCTGCACCTCTTTTCCGGACCGGCACCAGGGCCGGTCCCTTTATGTATAACTGTACTGTTTTGTTACTGTATAGATCCTCAGCCTGTTTGCCTTTACATCTACAGAGGCTTCTACTGCCTCCAGGCAGCAATCCAGGCGAAAGTTTTCTTTTCCTGAAATATGACGGATCTTATCTTCTGTCATGTCCATTCCACGTTGAAGAGTCTGGTCTTTGGACTGGGACAACAACAATACCTGAAGATAATCTTCGTAGGACATTCCTTTTTCACAAGTTCTTCTTTCAGAATCCAGCCCCTCCAGAAGATCGGGAAGATTTTCCAGGGATAGCTGCCATTGAGAGGAATTTTTTACAAGAGGAACTTTGCCTCCATGGAACAGTTCCCTCAGATCCAAAACACTTTCTGCAAAAGACCAGCAGAGAAGGATAGCTGCTTCGATCAACGCCGACGCAGGCGGAATCAGAAACCCTGATGCTATGGCAAGTGCCAGAGCCTGAACCTGCCCTCTTTTTACAGAATCTCCCATAAGGCAGGCACTGTTTACTCCCTCCCGAATCAGAAGTAGTCTTCCTGCTACTGCTTCCAGATTCTTTTTGTCACTATTTTTCCCTGCCAGAATGTATTCCATCTGGTATTGAAGACCATCCTTTCCGGGACTCCGGTAGTTTCCCATCCGGTCTGTAAGATACTGCTGAAACAGCATTCTGGATGTTGCAGAATTATCATTTTTCGGATTCCCGGGCATGAACATGCCTTCCTGGATTTTTCTTCCGGAAAGAAGCTCTCCGGAAGATATTTCACTATCCGAAATGCCTTTTTCTCTTGGAACTACGAGATTCAGAAGGCTCATCTGCCGGATACGTTTCAGAATGGGTATGGGATTCACTACATCTGTCTTTGCCTCCCCATCAGAAAATCCATCTCCTCCTGCTGAAAAATCTCCTGGATTTTCTTCTTTCTGATTTTCCTGTTCTGCTTTTGCAGCTTCACTGTTCCGGGCTGCACTATCCATTTCTGAATCATAATTTTCCAGAGTTTTGCTTTCTTCTGCCTGTTTTCCGGAATTTTCAGCCTGTTTTACTTTTTCTTCTCTGTTCTGAAGGTGCTCTAGAACTTTGCTGACTCCCTGACTTCCCAAAGTCTGCTTCATCATCGTAATAACCTGATGATAAAATACTTCCCCATTCTGATCTGTTGCCAGTCTGTAACCACTGAACCCTCCCTGCTTTAACTTAAGTTTCTGACTGTTCTGCCTCAGTGCAGGCTTCATATAGGACTCCATATTGTTATACACTGCTCCCAGATCCAACTCTCCCTTTCCGTTACTTCCATCCAGAAAAAGCAGATCATATTCTTTCAGAAGTATGGGATCATACTGTCCAAACAGGGAATACAGACCAATATCCAGACTGCTGAGAATCTGCGTCCTGGCTGCTGCAGCCTGCACCGACTGAATACTCGTCCCCACCAAAGAAAGCAAAAGACTTAAGATCAGTGCCAGAAAAACCGTAATACTGCCTTTTTTTGCCATAGACGCACCTCTCTTCCTGTCAGATAGAATTACTCTGTTTTGTAATCTTGCTGAGAATACTGTTCACCAGATCTGTAAGCTGTTTCTTAAAAATAATTACAAGGCTGATCAATACCACCAGTATCAGGATAATTTCTACCACACCGACAGCATCTTCTTCCTCTATAAATTCCTGAATATTTTCTATTACTGCATTCATATTTTCTCCTCCTGTATCAATCTCTGCTTTCCCATAATTGTCCAGTTTCCTTGCAGTTACAATTTTGCTGTTTGTCAACTTAACCATAAAACGAAAGAAATGCAGGAATCATGATAATAGCCATCACCACCGCCATCATAAGGATCATAGGCACCAGCAGTTTGGTAGCTGCTGCCTCTCCCAGAACCCTTGCTTTTCTTTTTCGTTCATCCCAGGCTTCCATTGCTTCCTGTTCCAGCATCTCTGCCATTCTCCGGCTTCCCTTCTGAAGATTCTGTATCAGCAAGGTGGAAAAAGTCTTATATTTCATCTGCCCACACCGCTGTCCGAATCTCCTGTATGCTTCCAGTTCTGCCACTCCACTGTCCATTTCGTAACAGGCTGTAACAATGGCTTCATAGGCATACCTGGGCTTCTGAGGTTTCCGTTTCAGATAATCTGCTGCTATTTTCTGAAAGGCTTTCCTTGCAGTCATTCCAGCCTGCACCAGTAAAGTAAACTTCATCACCAGTGAAGGATAATCCATCAGAAGCTGCTCGGATTTTTTTGCCAGTTCTTCCTGTGTTTCTCTTGCTTTTTTCATCATTACAGCAAAAGCAGCAAACAAAGCCATGGCAGCCAGCAGTGTTCCTGAACGGTCTCCTTTTTTCTTCCACTGAAGAGTCTGACCATTCCAGTTATCAGGCAGATAATAATAATCCGGATCTGCTTTTTCTCTGTTATATTTTTCAATTACTTCCTGCAGTTCCTTTCTTCTGGCTTCTTCAGGCGTTTCTTCTGTAAAACTGTCCTCCTGGGATTCAGAATTCTCTTCTGTCTCTTTTTCCGGTATCTGCACCTGAAAGTTTTCTGCCTTATTCCCATCTACAGAAACCTGCAGATCTTCTGTATAGGTACCGGAAGATTCTCTGGGAATCCTGGTGTTCCGGGAATAAATAATATCCGCACCTTCTGTAGCTGTAAGAAAAAATCCCAGAAGATTGCCGCCGATGGCAACCAGTATAAAAAGCTGAATGCTTTTTTTGTCTGCCAGTCCTTCCAAGCGCAGCTGCCCTGTTTTCCAGATGATAAAAATACCTGCTGTCAACAAAAAAATTGCCAGATGTACCCACATGATCTCATACCTCAATATCTACAATCTTATGTCCCAGCCAGTAGGACATACCGTAGATTCCCAGACACAATGTCATGGCACAGATTCCAAAAGGATTGCCATAAAGAACACTTAAGAAATCCGGAGAAGTCAGCTTCAGATAAAGAATAATTCCTGCCGGCATCAGACTCATGATGGTCTGTTCTGCTTTTTTGGCTGCCAGAGTAGACTCGATCTCTTTCTTCACATCAATCTTATCTCCCAGCATTCTGGCAGATGTCTGAATGATCCGGTTCATGTCTCCACCTGTACGTTTCGCTGTATGAAACACAGCCGCAAAATTCTCGACATCTTCCAAACTGCATCTTTCTGCAAATCCCAGAAACAGTTCTTCCACTGGAACACTAACCTTCAGCTGACTTTCCATGTAATGGAATTCTTTCAGAATATCTGTGTCTTTGGGATAAAGTCTTTCCAGATCCCGGGCACATGCAGAAACTGCATTTTCCACAGAATATCCTGCCTGAACTGCCACACTGAGAGAATTCAGTGCATCCCTAAACTGATAATTCAAATTTTTCTTCCGTTCCCGGATCATCTGCTTCTTTTTTAATTTCAGGAAAATAACTGCTGCCGGTACAGACAGCACCAGAAGCCACTTGTTCTGATAAAAAAGATAGTCAAATACCACACATAACAACACACTTTCCACCAGAAATCTTATCCATTCTTTCCTGGAAAAATGATATTCCCCATAATTTTCTTTCATTGTTCCACCTCTATTCCTGCCCGTATCAGCTTCTCCCGGTTCAGAAGAGGAGCTGTCTTTATCAGACCTTCCCCTTCTTTCCACCGGTAAAGTGTTCTTGTTCTGATCTCATGATCTTCAAATCCACAGACTTCCGTTATTTCCAGCACTTTACGACTTTTGTCCCGCATACGTCCCAGATGGATCAGAATATCCACGCCCGAAGCGATCTGTCGTCTTATGGCTTCCAGCGGCAGCTCTACTCCCATAAGAGTCATTGTCTCCAGGCGGGACAACATATCCCTGGCAGAGTTGGCATGAGCTGTACTCAAACTTCCTTCATGACCTGTATTAAAAGCCTTTATATGGACTCCCTATGTTCCCATCATGCAGAAATACAATAGCTTTACTT
>OLPV01000360.1_pt1 | contig 41290 bp, 6 predicted proteins | sample 1671961 | NCBI WGS metagenome assembly OLPV01 (sample SAMEA3136630, study PRJEB25190) | human gut metagenome | biome: human gut; feature: human-associated habitat; material: faeces | place: Austria | collected 2013 | reverse complement strand
AATATACAGTTGATGAAAGTGAAGTAGAAAAATATACAAAACAAATAAATGGATATGATATAGTAAATACATACACACCACCAGAAACAATAGATATTAGCGGAACAAAAACATGGAATGATGAAGGAAATAAAGATAAAACAAGACCAGAAAAAATAACAATATATTTATTAGCAAATGGAAAACAAGTAGACGCTAAGGAAATAAGCGAAAAAGATGGATGGAAGTATAGTTTTACAGGACTTGCAAAATATGATGACAACAAACAAGAAATAAAATATACAGTTGACGAAAGTGAAGTAGAAAAATATACAAAGCAAATAAATGGATACGATATAGTAAATACATATACACCAGATAATCCACCAACACCAGAAACGGTAGATATTAGCGGAACAAAAACATGGAATGATGAAGGAAATAAAGATAAAACAAGACCAGAAAAAATAACAATATATTTATTAGCAAATGGAAAACAAGTGGATGCTAAGGAAATAAGTGAAAAAGATGGATGGAAATATAGCTTCACAGGACTTGCAAAATATGATGACAACAAACAAGAAATAAAATACACAGTTGATGAAAGTGAAGTAGAAAAATATACAAAACAAGTAAATGGATATGATATTGTAAATACATATACACCGGATAATCCACCAACACCAGAGACTATAGATATAAGTGGAACAAAAACATGGAATGATGCTAACAATAAAGACGGTATTAGACCAAAGGCAATAAAAGTAAAATTATTAGCAAATGGAAAAGAAAAAACATCAGTTATAACAACAGAAGAGCAAGAATGGAAATATAGTTTCACAAAATTACCAAAATATGATGATGATGGAAAAGAAATTAAATATACTGTTGATGAAGAAAATGTAAGAGGATATACCAAAAAAATAGATGGATATGATATAACTAATACACATACTCCAACAGAAAAATTGGACTTTAGTTTAAGAAAATTCATAACAGAAATAAATAGTGTAGCTGTAAATCCAAGTAGAGCACCACAAGTTGATGTAACAAATTTAGCAAATGGAACAAGTACAACAGCAACATATAATCATCCAAAAGATGCGAAAACTGTAAATACTGGAGATGTTGTTACATATACAATAAGAGTTTACAATGAAGGTGAAGTTGATGGATATGTAAGTTTAATTAAAGACGAAATTCCAGAAGGATTACAATACATTACAAATGATGCTACAAATACAACATATGGTTGGAAAATGTTAGATGCAGATGGTAAAGAAACTTCAGATGTATCAAAAGCAAAATATGTTACAACAGATTATTTATCAAAGGAAAAATCTGAAGATAATTTAATTGCTAAATTTAACAAAGAAACAAAACAACTAAGCTATAAAGATGTAAAAGTGTCATTTAAAGTAGTATCTGAAGATACAACTGGAAAAGAAATAATCAACCATGCACAAATTTCTAAGGAAACAGACTCTAATGGAAAAACAGGAACAGATATAGATTCAACACCAGATAAATGGATAGATGGTGAAGATGATCAAGATATTGAAAAAGTAAAATTAACTTACGCAGACTTAGCTTTAAGAAAATTCATTACAAAAATTAATAATGAAGTAGTAAATCCAAATAGAGCACCACAAGTTGATGTAACTAATTTGGCAAATGGAACAAGCACAACAGCAACATATAATCATCCTAAAAACACAGTTAGTGTAAGTAGAAATGATGTTGTAGTATATACATTAAGAATTTACAATGAAGGTACTAGAGATGCAGTAGCAGCTTTAGTAAAGGATAACATTCCAGCAGGATTACAATTTATACCAAGTGATGATTTAAATAAGAAATATAATTGGAAAATGTTAGATGAAAATAATAATGAAACAACAAAAGTTTCAGAAGCAAAATATGTAGTAACAGATTATTTATCAAATAGTGTTATAAAAGCATATGATTCAACTACAATGGATACATTAGATTATAAAGATGTTGAAGTAGCATTTAAAGTTATAGCTGAAGAATCAACAAAAAATGAAATAACAAATTATGCACAAATTTCTAAAGAAACAGATTCTAATGGAAACACTATAAAAGATAGAGATTCAACACCAGATGAATGGATAGATGGTGAAGATGATCAAGATATTGAAAAAGTTAAATTAACTTACGCAGATTTAGCTTTAAGAAAATTCATTACAGAATTAAATTCATCAGAAGTAAATCCAAGTAGAGCACCACAAGTTGATGTAACAAACTTAGCAAATGGAACAAGTACAACAGCAACATATAATCATCCAAAAGATCCAGTTGAAGTTAGAGAAAATGATATAGTAACATATACATTACGTATTTATAATGAAGGAACAAAAAATGTATATGCTTCATTAGTTGAAGATGATATTCCAGAAGGACTTGAATTTATTACAGATAATGAAATAAATAAACAATATAAATGGAAAATATTAGATGAAAACAGAAATGAAATAACAGATATATCAAAAGCAAAATATATTGTAACAGATTATTTAGCTAATGATTTAATAAAAGCATTTGATCCACAAACAATGAGCACATTAGATTATAGAGATGTAAAAGTATCATTTAAAGTAAAAGCTCCAACAGAAAAAGATGGGCAAATTATAAATTATGCACAAATTACTAAGGAAACAGATGACAGTGGAAAAGATGTAAAAGATAGAGATTCAACACCAGGTAAATGGGTTGATGGTGAAGATGACCAAGATACTGAAATAATTAAATTAAAATATTTTGATTTAGCACTACAAAAATGGGTAAGCAAAGCAATAGTAATTGAAGACGGAAAAGAAAAAGTAACTGAAACAAGACATAACGGAGATATGAAACCAGAGCCAGTAGTAAAAGTTGATTTAAAGAAGAGCAAAGTTAAAAATGTAGTAGTTAAATTTGAATATCAAATAAGAGTTGAAAATCAAGGTCAAATTGCAGGATATGCAAAAGAAATATCTGATTATATACCACAAGGTTTAAAATTTGTAAAAGATGACAACCAAAATTGGAGAGAAGTGGACGGAAAAATAGTAACAAATCAACTAGAAAATACATTACTACAACCAGGAGAAAGTACAACAATTTCTGTAATATTAACATGGATAAATAATTCAAACAACTTGGGATTAAAAACAAACATAGCAGAAATAAGTGAAGACGCAGACGATCACGGAAATCCAATTACAGACATAGACTCAACACCAAACAACCAAGTAGACGGAGAAGATGACCAAGACAATGCACCAGTAATAATAACAGTAAGAACAGGTGAAACAACAATATACACAAGTGTAATAATAGCAGTAATAGCAATCATAGGTGCAGGAGTATACGGAATAAAAAAATATGTACTTAAATAATAAAAATAAAAAAATGCAAGCATAAGCTTGCATTTTTTTTGCTCTAAACATTAAAAAAATAAAAAATCTAAAAAGAGCAAAAAGAGGAACTAAAAAGAGTAAAAAGAGGGACGGTCCTCAAATACAAAAAAATGGGACGGTCCTTAAAAATGGAGAACATGAATCTTTTTAATGAATTATTAAAAGTAGAAAAATCCCTAAGTAGAAAGAGTAATGAGGACGATTTAAGTAGCACTCCTTTTTTTCGTAAATAAAATGTAAACAAAATGTAATAAAAGTCGAATTAAAGTGTATCCGTATAGAATCTAATAAATGTTTAAAAATGTACGATTTGACATTGTTTTTTTGAGAATTATAATAAATATAAAATAAATAGAAAAGGAGAAAATTATGAAAAGCGGATTTCAAAAAGTAATAGCAAGTCTATTAATTGCAATAATAATGATAAGTACAACGTCAATCACAGTTGATTCTGCTGCTACTGTTGGAGATATAAAAGATGATTATGTACGCTCTGGATTAGATATAGTAAAGCAAGCAGCGTCTCATTTGGGAAGGGCGTATAATGGATCCTTTGGTTCGGAAACTGATGAAAAGGGATATAATTGTACGGGAATAATTTATAGGGCATTAGAGGATTTAGGATATTCATTTAGCCCTGTACATAATTGTGATAATTCATATCCTAATATTCCAAGACATACAAACGATTGGCATGGTGGATATACTGATGATGTAACAAATAACACTGATGTAACATGCAATAATATTACTAAAAAGGTAAATGTTTTATTTAATAGTGAAAGTGTTGATGAGTATCAAAATGCAATGTCAAAATTTCCAATGGGAGCTATTGTTATAGCGACTGGAACAGCAACTACAGATGGACATGCTTGGATATTTTTAGGAGAATTAGGTAATAGAGAGCAAGCAATTGAAAAGTTAAAATCATATGGAATAATTACGAATGAACAAGAACAGTATGTTATAGATACAAATAGTGGATCTAATTATTGGGTATTAGATTCGTCTGTAGCAGGTAGTGGTGTAAAAATAAGAAATTATATTGGTGGATCTGCTGGTGGAAGCAAACATGATTATTCTGGATATTGGGTATACCAAATTGCAAATCAACCAACGTTTTCAGGAAGCTACCATGTTAATTTAGGTAAGAAGGATAGAGACAATCCTGATGGAGATTATATTGTAGGTGTAACATATACAGTTGATCAATCAATAAATGGAGAGAAGAAACAAAGTAAAGTGGAATATGTTACAGAAAATAAACTAAAAAATATATCAGGAGAAGTTAATATAACAGATACAACAAAATATGATAATTATATATTTGGAGAAAAAAATGCTGAAGATGCAGGATATGCTACAGTCGGTGGTACATATGGTGTAAATGTATATAAAACAATAGTAAATCAAAAATATACAATTGAAAAAATTGTATACTATTCTGGATCAGAAGATAATTTAAAGAAACAAGAAATTAAACCTGGTGAAAAGTATTGGATATTAAGTTCAAGAGATGCAAAAATAGATAAAGATGTAACTGATGAACAAAAGAAAAATTCGATTGCATATATTGAACTTGCAAGTAAAAATGCAGATGGAACAGTAGGAGCATTTACATATGTTGGTTTAAATAAATCAATAAATGGTACATATCATATGAACATTGCAAAAAAATCAACAAATGATGATTCAAAACTAAGTGATAAGTCAACAGCTTTGGGAAATACAACATTTAAAATAACAAAAACCGAATATGGTCAACAATCAGAAACAAAAGAAGTAACAACAACTGATGGAGAAGAAGTAAAATCTGTATTTGGTGATACAAATATAAAAAAGGATTCAATAGGAGCTGATAAGCCAGATGTATATGTAATAGATGAAGTTACAACAAAGAATGGATATAAAAAAATTGATTTATCAAATATATCTATAAATGTATATAAAATAAAGGAAGAAGATAAATATCAAATTGATTATGTACGTGTTGATAAAGATGGAAAAGAAATGGGAAGAGCAGAAAGTAGAAAAACAGAAAATGGCACAAACGTAAATGGAGAGCAAACTTTTGATATTGATGGAGACGGAGTTTATGACATTGGTCTAGAAGTTAGCAATAATGGAATGGCTTTTTGTATCACAATTAGAAATCCACTTAAAAATGGAAATTATAATGTTAAATTAATAAAAACAGACTTATTAGGAAATCCACTAACAGAAAAAGAAACTGTATTTACAATAAATGGTCAAGATCAAACAACAACAAATGGTGAAATATCATTAGCAACAGAAAAGGAAATAACGGAAGATGGACAAAAAGATGAATATAAAATAAAAGAATCATCAGCACCAGAGGGATTTGAGTTATATACAGGAGAAGTGAACTTGACAGCTGTTGGAAAAGAATTAGATGAATCTTTTGAATTAGATAAAGAAAATACAAAATTAACAGTAGATGGTGAGGAATTAGTACAAGGACAATTATCTAAAGATGGATATGTAACATGGAGTCTAGATGGAGACACAATTACAATAAAAGTAAAAAACAGTTATTTTGACTTAGCATTACGCAAGTGGGTAACACAAGCAATAGTAACAGAAAATGGACAAACAGTAGTAACAGAAACAGGACATAAAGCAGAAGATAATCCAGAAGATGTAGTAAAAGTTGATTTAAGAAAAAGTAAATTAAATGATGTAACAGTTAAATTTAAATATTCAATAAGAATAACAAATGAAGGTCAAATAGCTGGAAAAGCGACAGAAATAAGAGATGATATACCACAAGGATTAAAATTTATACAAGAAGACAATCCAGATTGGAGAGAAGAAAATGGTCAAATAGTAACAGATAAATTGGCTGGAACAACTTTAAAAACTGGAGAAAGTGCAGAAGTAGAAATAATTTTAACATGGATAAATAGTGAAGATAATTTAGGTGTATTAATAAATACAGCAGAAATAAATAAAGATCATAACGAATATGGCGTACCAGATAGAGATTCAACACCAGGAAACAATGTACCAGGAGAAGATGATATAGATGATGCACCAGTAATGGTAACAATAAAAACAGGTAGTGAAATAGCTTTATATATAGCTATAGCATTAGGAACAACAATGATATTAGTTAGTGGAATAGTTATGATTAAGAAAAAAGTATTAATTAATTGGGAATAAAATATGAAAAGTAAAAAGGGCGGTTTAAGGACCGTCCCTTTTTTAAATGTCATGATAATGTAATAAATACAGAAATTGCGAAAATCCGTAAGAAAATATAGAAAAATGTTATAAATTTGTGCTTTGACAAATATTTTTTTATAACTATAATACATGTTAGAAAACTATAAAGAAAGGAGAAAAAAAGAGAAAAATGAACAAAAAACAAATAATGCAAAAAATTTTAATCTTTTTTGCCATAATAATAGGTTCTTTATTTTTGCAACAAAAGGTAAATGCAGAAACTTTCCAACCTATTGGTACAGGAACAACAAATAGAAATGCAACAAATGCATATGTTAATACTCAAAATTGGGGTTCAGTCAAAATATGGCAATATACAACTGGTGGATCAAACAGTGTAACAGATAATGTTTATTGTGCTAATAAGGGAGGAACATTTGTAGGTAAACATAATTATACAAAATATAATTTGTATGATGAATCTAAAAAAGATACATATAAAGTAGTAAAAGACAATTATAACAAAATCTTATGGGTATTAGATAATGTTTACATAGATAAAAATGTGGATGCTAATGTGCAAGCAAACATGATTGAAAACCTAAAAAAAGTAACTAATGGATCCGTAAATAGTCAAATTGACTATATTACTAGTCATGGAAATAAAAATGAAATTTTTTATGAAATTGCTCAAATGCTACTATGGAGATATACAGGAAATATTAATGGATCACCAGGAAACATAACAGCATTTAAATATGGAAATCAAACAATCACTCAAGCAAAAGATGTATATAATGCATTAGCAGGTGTTGCTGATAAACAAGCTGGTTATAGATCATATAATTTAGATTCAAATGGACTAAAAACCTATATATCTAGATTATCTTTTAATAGTAATCAAGCAAAATTAAGTGGAAAAACAGCAGGACCATTTATATTAAACAATTATGATGAAAAATATAATTTGCCATCAACATGGAGTGTAACTTTGAATGGACAAAATCAAGTAAAAGATAAAGATTATACAGTAAGAAGAGATGGAAATAAATTCTATATAGATTTCACTAACAATTTACCTGCATCAGGGACAGTAAAGGCTACATTAAATATAAAATCAATAATTACAACAGGTTCTTATTGGGTTCAAGATAAAGGTGGGCAACAATTAATTTCAATAGATAAAAGTGTTTCTAGTAAAGCTATTCCTGCAACTGTAATAGGAAGTAGTAAATATTATATTGATGTAGTTAAGAGAGATAGCGCTACTGGTAAAATGGTTTCAGGAGCTAAATTTTCAATAAAATCTGATGATGAAAAAACTACATATAAAGAAGGTCTTTCGGGAGAAGATTGGGGAAATTTAAAAACTGATACTTTTGAGTCATCGAATACATTTACTATTACAGAGGAGGAGGCTCCAGAAGGATATATAAATGCATTTAAAGGTTTGAAAATAAAGTTAAAAATTTCGATTGAAAGTGGTAATTTGAGTCCTGAAATAAATATATATGATGGAGATAATGATGTTACATTTGATTATATTTTTGATTTGAAAGTCGGAATTATAGAAAAACAAGATGAAAATAATGTTGTAAGAATTGGCTTATTCGTCGCAGATCCAGGGGAAGTAAGTTATGATTTAAAAGTATTAAAGAAAAGTAAAGTAACCAATGATCCATTAAAGAGTGCAAAGTTTAATGTTTATGAAAGCGATAAATCAACATTAAAAGGTGAGCTTGTTACAGAACAAAATGGATATTCAAATACATTATCATACAAAGTTAATGAGTTAGATAAAGACTTAGACAAAATATATATTAAAGAAACAGCAGCACCCGAAGGATATAAAATTGATATGCAAGATTTTATAGAAATACAAACACATGTAAATGCAAATGGTACAATAACATTAACTAATCCAATTGATAATGAATATGTAAAAACATATATGACGACTATAAACAAAGTCCCAACAGTTATTGTTCAAGTACTTGATAGTCCAAATAATGTAAAATACAATATAAAGATAGTAAAGAAAGATGCTATTACAGGTGAAGAAATAAAAGATAAAACTTTTGACATTAGAGGGTTTATTATGCAAGATTGTCCAAATGTTAATGATGAAGAAAGATATTCATTTAAATTTACATCAGGTGGAAGTTTTGTTGAAGAATATGACGCATTACAAATAGAACAAGATTTAGAAACTGTATGGGTATCAGAAATTACAGCACCAGAAGGATATCAAAACAACCTGGGAACAATAGAGCAAGATGGTGTAACTTGTAGAATATTTGCTAAGTTTGTACCACACATAGATAAAGATGGAAATTTAAGTGTAACAGGTGCAAGCTCAGATGGTGGATTCTTATTCTTTGTAAATCCAGAAACAAATGTATTTTGGGGATTCCCAAAAACAAGTAAATTGTATAATTACATAGAAGATCCAAAAGTTGAAACAATAGATGGTGTTCAAACAATTGTATTAACAATTAAAGATCAACCAAAAGTTGGAGGATATAATATTAAACTAGTAAAAACAAATAGCAAAGGTGAAAAAATAGAGCATAAAGAAGCAAAATTCACAATAAATGGAGAAGAAAAATCAACAGAAGATGGTATATTAAACATAGCAGATAATAAAACAATTTCACAAGATAATCAACAAGATGTTTATGAAATTGAAGAAACAGAAGCACCAGAGGGATATGGAAAATATAATAAAAAAATAAGTTTAAATATTATTGGAAAAGAAAATGAAGATGATTTTGAACTAAACACAGATGAAACATATCTTGAAATTGATGGAGAAAAATTAGGAAAAAATCAAACATCAGAAGATGGATTGGTAAAATGGAATATTGAAGATAATACAATAACTATAGAACTTGTAAATAAATATTTTGATTTAGCATTACGTAAATGGGTAACACAAGCAATAGTAACAGAAAATGGACAAACAGTAGTAACAGAAACAGGACATAAAGCAGAAGATGATCCAGAAGAAGTAGTAAAAGTTGATTTAAGAAAAAGTAAAATAGATGATGTAATAGTAAAATTTAAATATAGTATACGTATAACAAACGAAGGAGAAATAGCAGGAGAGGCAACAAAAATAAGAGACGATGTACCAGAAGGACTAAAATTCGTACAAGAAGATAATCCTGATTGGAAAATAGAAGATGGAAAACTAGTAACAGAAAAACTTGCCGGAACGACATTACAACCAGGAGAAAGTGCAGAAGTTGAGATATTATTAACATGGGTAAACAGCAAAGAAAACATGGGAGTAATGATTAATACAGCAGAAATAGAAGAAGATCACAATGATTATGGAGCACCAGATATAGATTCAACACCAGGAAACAATGTACCAGGAGAAGACGATATAGACGATGCACCAGTAATGTTAACAATAAAAACAGGTAGTGAAATAGTAATGTATATATCAATAGCTTTAGGAACAATATTAATAGTAACAACAGGAATAATAGTAATAAAGAAAAAAGTATTAGTTGATTAAATAAAAAAGATATATTTTGAATAAATTCAAGATATATCTTTTTTTTAACCTATTAAAAAATGGGACGGTCCTGGTAGAAAGATATGTAAAGACTATTGAAAAATATAAATAATCATGCAAGTTTTCTAACAATAATATCTCTTAAAATAGTAAAAGATATTACGGAATCAATAAAGCACATATACAAGTTTATTTGTAATAGAATATGCATAAAAATGTAATGAAACTGTAATAATGCCTAAAAGTGATAAAATCCGTAAAAAAGGCACATAAAATTACAAAACAAGCTAATTTGACTTATATTAATAAATAATTAAAATAAAAAGTAATATTGAAAAAATGAAAGGAGAATTAACATGAAAAGAAAAGTGGGCCTAATAGTTTTAGTTGTGATTTTGATTATAGTTACAATTATAAGCATATTACAATATAAAAAAACAACTACAAATAATAGTCAGTTAGCTGAGACAGAGGATAATTTATCTGGTACAGTTGTATTAGATAATGGAATAAAAAGGATAGATATTACAACCAATAATCCTAAAGTAACTAATGGTCAAGATTATGGAAAAAGCGGTTTAGATATTATAAAAAAGGCGTCTGAATTGCTTGGAAAACCATATTCTTTTGGAGCAAAGGGCGGATATGCATATAGTTCAACACCAAGTGTATTAACTGCCAATAAAGTAACTGGTATAGATTGCTCTGGTCTGGTATGGTGGACATTGAGCTCATTAAAAATGCAAACAAGAGGATTTGGTTATAATAATCCCGTTCCGGTAGATACGACACATTGGCTTACAAATAAAAATCAATATTTTAGTGAGGTAAAAGCTTGGAAATTTGTAAATAATCAATGGACGGTAGCAGGACAAGGCTACGGATCAAGTGTTAAAAATGTTAATTTGCAAGTAAAAAGTGATACAAGTGATTGGAAAAATATAAATGTATTAAAAGTAAATGATCCAATAGCTTCAAATTTAAGATATTGGGAATATTATGGAAGTGATGGAAACAAAAGAGAATTACCAATGGGTACAATTATAGTATCATATGGTGAAGGTTTAGGAATGCAAGGACATGCTTGGATATATATAGGTAATTTAGGAAATAAATCACAAGCGATAGCTACATTAAAAGCAATGGGCATTAATATTAATGAAAGTTATGTAATAGATAAAGGAAATGGATGTACTCATTGGAGAATTGAAAGTGCTGGATCTGGTAGTGTTACTATAAACAATGGAGATCCTAATTATGGAGCCGTAAGTACAGAAAATAATAAAACAAAAGGAATTGGTCCAATATGGGCATTTCAAGTTGCAAATGATGTTTCAATTTCAGGTGATTATCATATAGCTGTATCAAAAAAAGATGCTGATACTTCAAATACTGTACTAGGTGATTATAGTGATGTATTAGCTGGTGCAGAGTTTAAAATTGAACAATTTAAAAATAATTCAAGCACTTCTACTGATTTATCAACAACAACTACTATAGCTGATAAGAAATCAGCTACACCAGTAGTGTTTGAGAAGAGTAAATCTAATAATGTTACAATAGATGATATTACAAAAGTAGATAAATATAAAATATATGAAAGCAAAGCTCCAGAAGGATATAAAAATAATAGTGGTCGAATTGAATTAGAAGTAACAAAGACAATAGTTAAAAATGCGACAACAAATGCATTGAAATACCAAATTTCAAATGTAAGAGTTCGTGCTGGTACATGGGCTAAAGATCTAAAGCCAAATTCAGGAAATAAAGTTCAAATTACATTAGGGTTAGAATCAATTGATACAGATGTTGCCACGCCTGGATATGTAATTGGTGTTGAAATAAGTGCGAATGCTATCACTGTAACATATAAAAATAATAAGGAAGAAAAAGATGTAAATGTTGCAATTGATAAAAGATCAACATATAATACGGAAGTAGATGATGTAACATTAAAATATTGGGTATTTGATTCAGAAGATAAAAGACCAACAGCAAGTAATATGACAGGAAGTATAAATAGTCAATATGCAAAGGAAAATCCTTTTACAATTAAAAAAATGAAAAGAGGAGATATTAAATATGTATGGATTACAGAAAAAAGTCATAATGACCTTTATACAGATGGATTTTTTGATATAACAGGAGAAGAAAATCAAAATATTGATTGTAGATACATTTTCATGAAAATTGTATGTGATGAAGCATCTGGAAGTATATCCGTAGCTTATCCAAATAATGAATTCAAGATGTTGTGTCAAATAACAAAAAGTGGCAAATTAGAATATTTTGAGAAGACTTGTGAAGAAAATACATATATAGATAATAATGGAAATACAAAATACTATGTAGATGTTGATAAGATAAATGTTGAAGATGGAAATCCAGCGAACATAACAGTTCCAATTATAAACCCATATAAGCCAATTGAATATAGTATTGGATTAGGTAAAAAATTGGCAACAGGAAAATTAAGCGATTATAAATATCCAGAAAACTTATCAGATGTTGAAAAAGAATTAATAAATGATACATCAAAGTTTGTTTCAGGAGCAAAATTTTCAGTAAAACAAGCTTTCTCTCAAGGAAATGGCAATAATACAGCTTGGAAGGATTTAGGTGAAGTCGACGAGAATAATAATCAAGTAGTTGTTTCGAAAAACGGGGGATATACAGATATTACAGGAGATGAAATACCAACTGGATATAGTTTTATATGGTATAGAATACAAGAGATAGCACCTGTTAGTGGAGGCAAATTAAATAGCAATGTGTATTATGTACTTATGGAAAATTACATACAGAATTCTGCTGAAGGAAATGGTGTACTTGTACATTTATATAAGAATCCAGAAATAAATAGTGAAACACAAATACCTATAAGGGATAAAAATCATGAAATATCAACAAGAATAGAAGGCAATGGAGATATATTTATTGCCGATAAAGAAGATGGATTTATGGTGTTTTTTGATACTAGTACAAATAGTATACAATTTGTTATGGTTGATGAAAACAACACAAAAAAATACAATGTAAATTTGGCCAAAATAAATAAAGATGATATAAAAGATTTTAGCTTAGAAGAATTGAATAGTGATTCAATAAAACAAAAAATGGTCGAAAATGTTAAATTTAATGTTAAACAAGAGAAAAAGACAACGACTGAGTATTTGACTGAAAAAAATGAAAAAACTGTAACAACTGTTCAGGGAGATTATACTTCAGTATATAAAGATGTAAGTATAAAATCAAATAATTATGAAACATATACAATAAATGAAATAAATGCACCATCTGAGTATGTTATATATGATAAAAAGATAACAATGAGCGTTAATAATGGTCTAATTACATCTGAAGATGGAAGTTATTATGCTCCAAATTTGGTAATTATTTCTGTTGATATTGATGGGGACGGATCAATAAATTCCAATGAAGAGATAATATTAACTACAAAAAAGGATTCAACGTATTATTCATCTCATAATATATTAGATGGTAGGATATATGGAATGATTGATGATACAGACGAGAATAATGTAAATATTATATTAATATTAGCAGATGAAACATATGAAGGTTCATATAATGTTAATATAGTAAAAAAGGAGCTAAAAGATAACCAAGAAGATAATTATCAAAATGAAAATGCAAAATTTATTAGTACTCTTTCAGATGCTAAATATTCAGTACAACAATCATTAAATAATGATGAATATGATGAAGATGGTGAACCAAGTATAAATAATTTACCTGATGTAACAACAACTAAAGATTCAGTAACTTCAATAGTAAATGATGTTGCTATAACAAATACAGATTATCCAGATACATATTGGATAAAAGAAAAAGAATCCCCTGCATCATATAATATAAATAAATTAAATTTAAAATTAGATATATATAAATATAAAAAAGATAACAAGTATACAATAAATCGTGTTGTTATTAAAGATGAAGATGTAATAAAGGGAGAAATATATCAAGGAGAGACTTTGTATATAAGTGATAAAATGACCTCAAATGAATATTTTGAATATTACATAGTAGCAGTTTCTTTAAAAGAAAATTCTGCAGGCGATTATACAATAGAGGTGACATGGAGGGATGATAAACCAACATATGATATTAATTTAGCAAAGACAAATGCAACAACAGGAGAAAATATTATACTTTCTGGAGTTGCAAGTGCAGACTTTAATATAAAATTATATTCTGATGATACCTTTACGGAATTGGCTGAATTTAAGGATAAAGATGGAGTTAATTTGAATGAAAAGGAAAAATATACAACAACAGATGGTGAAATAAAATTGAAAGATATAGTAATGCCAGATGTTAAAAGTGGTTCAATAACAAATTATCTAGCTATTACAGAAACTGCAATTACAGATCCATCATATAAGATGTTTGAAGGAACACTAATAATACCTATTACATTTACTCGTGAATCAAATGGAAAGCTTACACAAAGCAAAGGTGAAGCATATATAATTAACAATATTACTGAAAAACAAAAAATAGATGACAAAATAAATGGTGATGGAGAAGATGATAGTGAAAAAATAACAGTATTAGATATAGAAGATGTTATAACAGTTGTTGTTCCAAATCAAAAGTCAGGTGAGATATCATTACAATTAATAAAAGAAGGAAGTAATATTAAAGGTGAAACTGTTGTAAAATACTTAGATGGTGCTGAGTTTGAAGTATCTATTGATAATGTTGACGAAGAAGGTACTGTAATTAAAAATTTATATCGTAGTAATCCTACAGATATAACTGGGCAAAATAGTGAAAAGGGTAAAATTATTATAAATAATCTACCAATAAAAGTGAATGATATATTGAAGATTAATATTAAAGAGGTATCTCCTCCAGATGGATATATAATACCTGATAAATTAAAAGAGGGTATAACTTACACTGCAACAGTTGCAAATGATTTGTCCATAAACATAGATCATCCATATGATGATTCAATTTCTAGTGTACGAACATTATTTAATAAACGTATACTTGTATATGTAAATGATGAACAAGAAGAACATTCTGGAAAATATAAAATTAACCTTACAAAAAAGGGAGAAGATGAAAAAGTACTTGATGAAGTTACATTTAAAAGAACTGGAATGATAAATAATAATACTTCAACTTCAAATCCAACAAGTAACAAAAAAATTGACGAAAAAGATTTTAAAACTAATAGTGATGGTGTAATTTGTATAACAGATGAATTAGGAGAAGAGGCGAAAGACTATAAAGGTGAAAATGGCTTTGTAAAAGTACCAATTAAAGATTACAATTCTTCACCAGATGTATATGAAATAAGTGAAATTGACATGGGCAAACACGAAAATAGTTATGTAAAATTAAGCAAACCAATAAGTGTAAGCATAAGTAAAGGTCATATATCTAATGAAAATAGAGCATATGCTAATAGAATTACACTAAGTATAGATAAAGATGATACTAACAAAGATTATGTTGAAATTAATTTATTAACTAATAAATATAGAAAATGGACAGGAGCATATGGTGATTTTGAAAGTGTTGCAGAGCAAGATTACAACCAAGGAACAGAAATATCAATAGATGTTCAAGATGTAAATGGTTTAAATTATAAAATATTGGTTAGTGGTACTGGAAGTACAGATTGTAGTGAAATTACATATTCAATAGTAGTTGTTAATCCAAGACAACCTACACCAAGCAAATACAAAGTAAATATTAAAAAAGTAGGAACAGATGGAACAGCACTTAATGACATAACATTTGCTAGAACAGCAAATTTAAATGTTGATAACCAAACTGAAACAGCTGAAAAAACAGTTAATACTAATATGGATAAAACAGCAAATGGAGGATATGCTAGTGTAACTAAAGATGTAGAAACAACAGGTAGTGAGTTAATAACAGTATCAAAAGAAAATTATGAGAAAAAAGATACATATACGATTAAGGAAGACGACTTAGGTTCATATGAAGGTGTATATAGTAAATATCCATATGATATAAATCTAGTTATAGAAAAGAAGTATGAAGACTATACTGCAGGTGTAGATAAAGCTATATTGAAAATTAATAATGAGACAAGGGAAATTAATATATCAAATATTACAGAGCAAAAAATTACAGTAACAGATGATAATGGGGAAAATCTTGATGTAACAATGAATGCAAGTAAAGAAAATGATGAAATAACAATTACATTGATAATTGAAAATTCAGAGCTTACATCAGTTCCTGTTGAAAAACGTTGGGTAGATGGCAATGATGAAAACAATTTAAGACCAGATTCAATAAATGTAGAATTAAAATACAAAAAAGATGGTAATTTTGTAAAATATGAAAAAGATGGTGTAGAAAATCCGGTAACATTAAATTCAAATAACAATTGGAAATATACATGGGAAAAATTACCTAAAAATATAAATGGGAAAGTGGCCGAATATACTGTAGAAGAAACTTTAGTTCCATCAGGTTATACAGTAAATACAACAACTGAAGGTGACGTAATAGTATTAACAAATAACCATACTGTAACAGAAGTAGTTGCTAAATCAAAACAATGGGAAAATGTAGCAAATGCTAATTTATACAGAGTTGATATGGAATTATACAAAAAGGGTGAAACAATAAAAATTGGAGATACAAAATCTGTAATTGGTAATGATATGGCATCATGGAGAAATTGTGAAAAATACGATAAAAATGGAAATCTAATAGAATATGTAGTAAAAGAAACAAAAGCATACTATAGAACAGATGAAAATTCAGAAAACTGGATTGAACTTGAAGAAGGTACAGATTATGTAGCTATTGAAGAAGAGGATGTGTTTTTAAATATATTAAATACACCTGGAAAATATAAAGTAATGCTTTCAAAAATTGATAAAGATAGTAAACAAGCAATAGCTGGAGTAACATTTAATGTAAATGACATAGTTACAAATCCGACTGAAAACAATGGTATAACATATGTAAATGGTGAAGATGGAAATCCACTTGAAGTTAATATTGACAAAAATAATGTTGATGAAGTTGATACATATGAAATAAAAGAAATAAATACAAATGATAAATATTATAAAATAAATGGTTCATTAACAGTAAATGTTACAAAGAAAAAAATTATAGAAGGTAATAATATTACATATAAATTAAATACTGTTTATTTTGAGGATGGAACAATTGATGATAATGGAATAGCTAAAAAGACTGTAAAATTAGAAAACGATGAAACAGCAGAAGTAACTGCAGAAATAGTTAATAATACTGTAAGAATAACAGTTCCAAATGAAAAGAAGAAAGGTACATATTCTTTAAAAATAATAAAATACAAAAAAGGAACAACAACAGCTGTGGCAGGAGCAAAATTTAATCTAATTGGTGGAAATATTGGAAGTCTTCAATTAGAAAAAGGTGGTAAGCCATTATCAGAAGAAAATTATAGTGAAATTGTTACATCAACAGAACCTGTGGCAATTTGGAATGATGTTATAAATATAAGAGATATTGCTACACCAGATACATTTACTTTAAAAGAAGCTGATGTTGGTGAAAATAATACAGATATGTTTGTAGGATTTACAGAGCCAATTAAAATTACTATTAATAAAAATAATAATTACAATGTTGAAAGCATAGGTTTAGCAGTTGGTGATAAAGAAGCAACTGAACAAAATGGAAAACTTGTATTTAACAAATCAATACATAATCAAAAAGTAAAAGCGATGTTATCATTTGATAAGTCTACAAATACATTAATACTTGAAGTTGAAAATCCTGAAAAGTATGGTTCATTTGATTTTAACTTAGTAAAATACATAAAAGGAACAACAACTCCTCTAGATGGAGCAGGATTTAAAATTAAAATTGTAAATAAAGAAACTAATGAGTTTGTTAGAGATGGTGAAGGAAATGCTATTGATGGAACAAAAGAAATTTTTGTAGAAAATGGTAAAATATTAATTGAAAATATTAATATTGCTAAAGCAGGAATAACATATGAAGTAACAATAGAAGAAACAACAGTTCCTGAGGGATATCTTGGATTAGATGGACCAATAACATTTACAGCTGTTTCAGAGGCAAATGCTGATGGAGAAACATATAGTTTAAAACCAAGTAAATCAACAACAATAGCAAATGCTAAATTGGTAGAAGTTAAAGAAGATGAAATATTAGTTGAAGCAGAAAATAGAGTAGAGCCTACAATTCATAAAGGTGTAAAAGATGTAGAAAATCAAAGCTCTGGATATTATAATGAAATAACTGGCGATACATATGAAAGTGAAGAAGATGCTAAAAAGGTATTACATGATTGGGTAATAAATACATCATTACCAAATGGTGTAGAGGAGTATTCTATTTATGAAATATCAGATAAAATAGATGATAGATTGACATATGAAGGAATTGCTTCTGTAAAAATTATAGAGGAAAAAAATATAGTTGCTGATTTAGTTGAAGGAACAGATTATAAAGTAGCATATGATGAAGCATCTAGAATGTTAAAAATAACATTTATAGGACAAGATCAAGCTATATCTGAAACAGTAAAAAATAATATTGGTAAGACTATAGAAGTTAGATTTAATACTAAATTTGCGTTAGATGATAATGGAAATATAATAGCATTAAATCAATCTGTACCAAACCAAGCAACATTAACATATGGAAATGGAAGCACAGTTGAATCAGAAAAACCAGAGGTTCATACAGGTGGAGTTGGATTGTTTAAATATGATAAAAAAACAGGAAAAGCTTTATCAGGTGCACACTTTAAAATAGCAACAAGTAAAGAAAATGCTGAAAATAAGGTGTTCTTAAAAGATACTGAAGGAAATGATGTTGAGGCAATATCTGGCGAAGATGGTGTTGCAGAATTCACAGGATTGGAATTCGGTGAAGATGCATTAAATAAAGTTGAATATAAAGTAAATGATGAAATAACTGGAGCTGAAGTATATAAATACAATTGGGAAGAAGTAGAAACAACATATTATATAGTTGAAACAGAATCACCAGAAGGATATATGCTATTAGAAGAGCCGATAGAGGCAATTGTAAAAAAAGATAATTACAATATAGAAGATATAACATCATTAATTCAAGTAGGAAACCAATCAAACAAATTTGATTTAAAGCTACGCAAATGGGTAACACAAGCAATTGTAATAGAAAATGGAAAAACTGTATACACAGAAACAGGACATAAAGCAGAAGACGAACCAGAAGAAGTAGTAAAAGTTGATTTAAGAAAAAGTAAATTAGAAGATGTAGTTGTTAAGTTTAAATATAGTATTCGTGTAACAAATGAGGGAGAAATTGCTGGAGAAGCAACTGAAATAAGAGATGATAAACCAGATGGACTAATTTTTGTACAAGATGATAACCCAGATTGGAGATATGAAAATGGTGATATAATAACTGATAAACTTGCAGGAACTACATTACAACCAGGAGAAAGTGCAGAAGTTGAAATATTATTAACCTGGGATAATAGTGAAGATAACATGGGTACAATGATAAATAGAGCAGAAATTCAAAAAGACCATAACGATTACGGAGTACCAGACATAGACTCAACACCAGGAAATAGAGTACCAGGTGAAGATGATATAGATGATGCACCAGTAATGATAACAGTAAAAACAGGAACAGATTATATAATATACTCATCTATATTACTAGGAGCTATTGCAATTATCACAGCAGGTGGTGTACTTATTAAGAAAAAAGTAATGAAAAGAATATAAAACAGTGTGAGCTGATTTAGAAGAAGAAATCTATAAAAAGATTTCTTCTTCTATTTTTACATTCAAAACTTAGGGAATTAAGAAAAAAATATAAAATTTGAATTAAGAAAAAAGTATCAAAAAAGATAAGAAAATGTAATATAAATGTAAAAGACGCTATAAGGAGGTATTTCCGTAAAAATATTATATAAAAATGTATAATATTGTAATTTGACTAAATAAAAAAAATATTTAAAATGAGAGGTAGAATGAAATGTGACTGGAAGGAGAAGTTCATATGAAAAAAAATATACATAATGAAAGAGGAATTATAGTTGCAATAGTAATGTTAATTATTTTAATGTTAGGTTTTTTCTATAATTATGTTGTCGAGAAAAATATGATTTCTAAATCAATGCTAAATGATGAGAGAAAAAACTTGGACTCAAGAAAATATTACTATAGTTTAAAATCTCTTGGAGACGATGTTCATAAAATTTATTTTAGGTATGATACATCTAATTATGGATGGTGTATGAAAAAAGGGGCAAATTTATATGGGTTTGGATCTACAGAGGGATATGGACATGTAAAAAGTGAATCTGATGCGTATCAAAGAAATAATGCAAAAAGTGGATATAGTGGAAGTATTCAATGGCTATTAGATAATATGTATAGAAGTGGAACTAGTGTAAGTAATGATGAAAAGGGTTGGTATAAAAATAACTTACAAAGAATATTAGGAAATACTGCCCAAATTTCAAATTACACAGATGATCAGATTTTTAAAATGGAACAGTTCGTTTTGTGGCAATTTACAGATAATGTGTACGACGTAAGTCTCCCAAATGATCCACTATGTAATGCGTTGTATAATACTGCAAAGAATAAAACAACATATAGTTCTAAAAAATCAAAGTTTTCAATTAATACAAGTAGAGCAAAAGTTAATTACTCGAATGGAGTTGTAGGACCATTTACATTAAGTAATAATAATGTAGTAAATTTAACTGCAAAGAATAATAATCAAAGTATAAAAATATATAAGGATGAATCTTGTACAGATGAATTAAGTAAATATAATGATTATAATAAAGATGTATATGTTAAAGTAGATGATGTCAAAAATGTAAATATTGTATTTTCATATTCAGAATTTAATACATCAGGACATTATTATGAAACGGAAGGCAATCCGGGGAGATATGGAGATCAACCATTCTTGATGATTACAAGAGAAAAATATGAAGATAGTGTTAAATTTGAACAGAGTGTAGAAGGTAATTACCATATGGTAATAAAAAAGAGATCGACAGCAAATTTAAACACAAAGGTTAGTGCAAATTTTACAATTAGTCAAAAGAAATATGGAGCAAACACATATACGAATACATCTGTAGAAATAAAAAATACGGATGAACAAAAAACAGTTAGTTTCAATGGAAAAGAAATAATTGATATTGATGTAAATGGATGTGGTCCATATAAACAAGATGAGTACAAAATTATAGAAAATGATGTAGAAAACGGTTATCAAACAGTTGATTTATCAGGAATAACAATATTTGTATATAAGAAAAATAACGGCTCTGAATTAGTTGTTGATTATGTAAGAGTTAATCAAAATGGTCAAAATATTGATACATATGTAGGCAATAGCAATGAAATTTCGATAAATGGTATAAATTACTTAAACGTGTCTGTAAGTAAGAATGCTGTTGCATTATTAATAAAAAATAAACCGATAGATGGTTCATACAATATGAAAATAATAAAAAAAGATGAAGATAATTCTAACTGGGATAAGAAAGTTGTAAATTCAACTAATAGTATAGCTGATGCAGCTTTTACAGTAAAACAAGTATTACCAAATAGTTCATGGGATGATTATTATAGAAAGAATTCTGAAAAAGGTGCATTGGAAATGACAAATGTATTTACACCTGTAACTTCAGATTTAAAAAATAAATACAATGAATCAATAGATGTAACACCAGTAAATTCAACTAATAATTGGAAAGATATATATACAACGCCAATAAAAATAACAAAAGATAATTATAGTAATGTCGATTTATACAGTATTCATGAGGATACACCACCAAGTGGATATTCGGGAAATGATAATATGATGTATTTGGCAGTTTCTAAAAAAATAAGTGCAGATGGTTCAAAATATATTATAGATAAAGTTACATTATTAACACATGATGGAAGTGAACTTGAAAAAAGTATAGATGACTTCTTCATTGTTGAAAGTGAAGGCGGAATAAACTATATAATACATAAAAATTGGAAATTTGCAATTGCATATAATGAAACAACAATATACATAACTTATGCAAATAAAAAAATATCAGGCTCATACAATATGAAAATAATCAAGAAGGATGAGACTTCATCAGATTGGCAAGAAAAAGAGACAACAACAAATGGAAGCTTGTCAGGAGCTAAATTCTCAGTACGACAATTATTATTAGGAAAAACATGGGATGAGATATATAACGAAAACAAAAATAGTGGTTCAAATAAAATAGATATGGAGAAATTATGGGAAAATAATAGCTCTAAAGAAACAACACAAGCACTTCCAACTTCACAAACAGATTGGACTGATATATACAAAAATCCAGTACAAATAACAAAAGATAATTGTAGTTATGTTGATTTATATAGAATTGAAGAAACAGTAGCTCCAAAAGGCTATTCTGGAAATAATAATATTATGTATTTAGCTGTTACAAAAAAGAAAAATTCAGATGGCACAAAATATGTAATCGATACAGTTGATTTATTATCAATTTATGGTGATAAATTAAACAAGACAATAGGAGATACTCTTATTGTAGATAGTAATAATGGTAAAAAATATATAATACATAAAAATTGGAAATTTGCAATTGCATATGATGAAACAGCAATATATATAACTTATACAAATCCACCAATTAATGGTAAATATAATATAAAAATAGTAAAAAAAGATGAAAACTCTGATTGGAACGATACTGTAATTAGTGTAAAAGATGGAATAGCAAATGCTAAATTTAAAGCTGAACAGATTTTATCATTAGATAGTAATACTTTAAATCAGAATAAAGATACAAGTAAGCTATTTAAAGATAATGAAGGAAAACAAAATTATAATACAAAAACGATAACAACAAAGGTAAATGATTGGGAATCTGTTTATGACAATGTCGATATAAATAAAGATAATGTTGATTTAATTGATATGTATGCAATAACTGAAACAGATGCTCCTACAGGATATAATAAAAATAATAATCCAATGTATTTAAAAGTAACTAAAAAGCTTTCAAAAGATTATAGTGGAAATGATACATATGTAATTAAAGATGTAAAATTAATTTCTGCAACAGGACAGGAAGTTAAGGAAAGTGATAATGGAATAATATCTACCTCAAAAGATTCTAACAAATATTGGATAGATACAAACTTCAAGTACAAAGTAGTATATAATGATACATATATATGGGTAGTATATACAGATCCACCAGTAGATGGATCATACAAAATGAAAATGGTAAAAAAAGATATAAGCCAAACTACAGATGAAGAAAGCAGTTTATCTAAAGCTCAATTTACTATAAAACAATATTTAAATAGAGAAAATAATGAAAATAAAATATATGATTCAGAAGATAACTATGGATATACAAGTGGTAATTCAAGTAAAAAAATAGTAGAGCTCGAAAAAAGTCAAAAACAAGATATTTACTATGGTGATTCATCTACTATTGCTATAAGTGATACTGGAAAGATTGATGCATATTTAATAGAAGAAACAAATCCACCAGAAGGATATGAAAAATCTGATTTAAAGGTATTAATACAAGTACACAAAAAAGAGGCTGAAATTCAAGGTAAGAAACAATATGTAATTGAAAATATTGATGTAATTACAAGAAAAGGTGATTCCCAAAACTATATAAGTAAAATGGAAGGTATTACCAAGTTGATGATTAGAAAAGATGGAAATGCAACAAATTCTGCAGAAGATGCTATTATAACAATATCTGCATCTGAAAATTTGATAGATGTTGCATGGAAAGATTATCCAACTGGAGAATATAAGATCAAAGCTAAAAAAGTTAGTTCAAATGGAAATTTAACTGGAGCAACATTTTCTTTAACAGAGCAAAATAAACAAGAGAACCTATTTGATGACGGAGGAGCTGTAAATAAATATGGAAATACAAGTACATATACCAGAGGAATATCAACAGACAGCTTAAATAAAGTAGACAAATATACACTTACAGAAACAAAAGCTCCAGATGGATATTTAAAATTAAAAAATCCTCTTACAATTGAAATTAGCAAAAAGAAAACAGTTTCAAATAATAAAACCGAATATGTTATTGATAAAATTACGTTAACAAGTTTAGATAGTAATGATAAAACTGGTACAATAGATGTAGAAAAAAATAAATTATTAACATTAAAGGGTGTATTATTAGATGATAATGTTACAACTGTCGACATAACTTTAGAAGTTACAAGCACAGGAAGTATTACTATAAAAGTAGAAAATAAATCTGTAAGCGGTGATTATAACTATTTTATTCATAAAAATGTTGATGGAGGATCACCAAATGGTATTGAGTTTAAAGTTACAGGAACATATAATGGAACTTTAACTGCAAAAGATAATGGTGATACAGAAACTAGATCAATAGCAATTACAAAAGATAACATAAATACAAATGATGAATTAACAATTGAGGAAAATACAAATGATAGTGATATTCTTGGTCTAAAAAATAAAATTAAATTAACAATTAAAAAAGATATTGATTCAAATAGTAATAAGTATAGAATATCACATATATTAGTTGAAGAGCTTAATACACAAAACAAAGCAGAGAAGGATATTAGCAAAACAGAATCTACAGTTATTACATTAGATAATGTTGTTATTGCAAATAGTACATATAGTGAAAAATCAAGTATTGAAATAAGAGTTGACTTAGACAATGATGGAAAACAGACAATAAAAATAACTGTTAATAATAAAAAGGTACAACCTAAAAATTATACTTTTAGAATTAAAAAAGTAGATTTAAATAATAAACCAATTACAGGTAGAAAATTTAATGTTTATAAAATAAACAATGATAATACAAGAACACAAATTGCTGACCATATTGAAACTGTAGCTGAAGGAAATGATGCAATTGCTAAAATTAACAAAGAATTTTTATTAGATAGTAGTATAGCAGATAGATATGCAATTCAAGAAGTTTATGATGATAACAACAATGACTGGATAAAAATTGAAAATTATGAATGGATATTAAGTATTAATAAAACAGGAAGCAATCTTTCTACATATAAACTTGCAACACCTACATTAAAAGTTTCTAAGATTGAGGGAAAAGAAGATGATGCTACTCAATTAAAAATTGCTAATGCTGCTACTGTAAGTGCAACTGATAATACAGTTACAATTATAATTGATAACCAAAAAGACGAAGAATTTAATTTTAAAGTTAAGAAAGTTAAATTAGATGGTAGTGAGTTAAATGGTAGTAAATTTACAATTGTAAGGGAGGCAACAACATATCATAAAGAAGAAAAAATTACAAATGTTGAACCAAATACAAGTCAAATTACAACAGATAAGATAAATCAAAATGAAATATTTACATTTAAGATTTATGAAGATGAATCAGTAAGTGGATATGAGAATTTATTTATACATGATGAAAATACGCAAGGATATTTAGAAGTTAAAATAAGAGTAGGCTCTAATGGTAGTGTTTCAAAATATGGTAGCTTAAGGTGGGTTAATGCTGTTCCTGAAAAAGATAAAATATTAGCAAAATATTTTGCAGAAACAGGTAAAAGTGATGTTGTAGAAATTAATAATAAAGATGTAATAATAAACTTACCAAATATTTCAAGTACAACATCAACAGGATTGTCACTTAATAAACATTCATATGGAAATAAAAGTGATAAACTAGCAGGCGCAACATTTACTGTAAGAAAAGCAGCGTCTACTGGAAATGTAACTGAAGTATCAACATTAATAAAACTTTTAAATAATTATGGTAAGGACTTAAATGGATTTACTTCGTCAGATTCTGAGGATTCTGCTATTGATAATTTAGATGATGCAGTTGTTGATACAACTTATATATATGAAATTACTGAAACAGGAGATTTAAAATTCCATGATAAGAAAATAGAAAAAGCAATTGTTAGAATATATGTAAAAGAAGATAAGACAACAGAGGCATCAATTGCAGCGGTTAAATTGAAAAATAGTAGTGGATATTCTGCATATTCGGAAAATGCTGATTACGCAGATAGAGTATCTTTGGATTCATTAAGTGGAAATAACTATAAAATTAATTGGGCAAATGATAAAGCATATGTTATACAACTTTTGAAGAAACAATTAGAAACAGATGATATTCCTGATAATTGGGAGACTTTAACAGGTATAAGTGCAAACTTTACAATAAAACAAGTATCACCTACAGAAGTTACATTAAAAAATAATGAAAAGTTAGGTGATTATACAATAGTAAATAGTGAGGCTAAATTAACTGAATATAAATATACAATTGAAGAAACAGAGGCAAGTGATGGATTTCAAAACTTGTTTAAAGATAAAATAATTACATTAACAGTTAATTTGAATAGTGATGGAACTATTAATGAAGGAAATACAAAAATAAAGATATCTAATTGTAGTTCTTCTGCTCACGAAAAATGGTTAATGAAATATATTAAATTAGAAGTTGAAGACAATAACTTGAAAATTTATATATTAAATCCAAAAGATAAATTAGGATTGAAATTATTAAAAACAAGTGGAAATTCTGGAGACGGAATTGAGGGTGTTACATTTTCAGTAAGTGGTACTGGAAGCAATGGTCAATATGTAGGAATGGGAACATATACTACAGATAAATCTGGAACATTTACAATTGATAATATAGATATATTAGGTCGTAAAAATTATTTCTATTTTGTTGAAGACAGTGCACCAGAAGGTGTAACAAAATTAGAAAATTCTAGAATTGTGCTTACAGTAAATGCAGAAGGAATTACAGCACCATCACAAATTACAAAAGATAATTTATCTATAGCTATTGAGATGACTGGAGCAGGTGGAACAAATAAACTAGAAGGATTAGATGTAGATTTCATCGGTGGAAATATAGTTGTAACTGTACCAAATCCTACAAGAGAAATGTCCTTTAATGTCGTAAAAAATGACAACAATGGTAATAGAATAAGAGGATGCATTACAGATAATGATGGAAATGTTATTAGTGGTGTAAAACTTAGAATAGATAAACAAGAAGCAAATAGTAATTCATCTATGCTATATTCTGGACTTATTCCAGAAGGTGCTTGGAATGAAGGCTATACATCAATAAAAGCAAACACTGAATATATTTATACAGTTCGCGAACTTGCTACTAAAAGAGGATATATAAATGTTTTAAGCGGATATAATATTAAATTACATTTAAAAACAGATGCAAATGCAAGAATTAAAGAAATAAATCCAACTCATTTGGATCAATCTGATGGAAATTCATATTATGAGATAGTAAAATTGGGAACTTCAAAATATTCGTTAGATGAAGTATTAAGTATGATATCTTTTAAATTAGAAGATATAACTGAAAAAGTACAAAGTGTTTCAATATCAATTGTGAACCCAGTTGGATATAGAATACAATTAAATAAAACAGATTTGAATGGAAATCCTGTAAAAGCAGTATTGGAAGCTAAGAATATTAGTGATGAATCAGTAAGAGCTGTGTATGCTAGAAATGAATCTACTGCAAGATCTGCCGCTATGATATATTTAAAAAATGGTGAAGAACATAATTGGCAAATAAAAGAATTAAGTGTAAGTTCTCCATATGTAAATATATTGAAAGATAAAGTTATAAATGTAACAACAAAATGGGAAGATGAAGCTTTAACAGTAACCAAGTGGGATATTGATGGAGATTCAAATTCTGAATATAAAAAATATGTTGATGTAGTTACTGAAAAAATAGATGAAGTTTGGACAATAAATGTAACAATTAAAGATCCTATAAAAGTTAAAGTAAGATTGCGTAAAGTTGGAGCAAATAACGAAGATTTATCTGGTGCAACTTTGACATTAAAAAGTTCACAAACTTCAAAAACTACAGAAATAAAAGATGGAAATTCGGTATCTGATTATTTGGAAGAAGAAATATCTTTACTTTCAGGTAATAAACCAAACGATTTTGGATTTGAAGTGACAGAATCTAATACAACATCTGGACATATAAATGTATTAAAGAATAAAATATTATATTTAAGATTTGTAATAAATGAGAAGTCACAAATAAGTTTAGGTGCAAGTTTTGTTATTAATCAAGAAAATGGAACGCAAGGTAAATTAAGTAGTGAATATTATTGGTATGATGTAAGCAAAGATTCAGATGGAAGTATGTTGATTGATATAACAATTAAAAATCCTATGAAATATAAATTCAAAGTTAATAAGGTTGATGCAGATGGAAATCCACTTGAAGGTGCACAAATTAAGATAAATAGTAGTTTATCAGGTAATCATTATATAGATGGAAAATCTAGTATAGAATTTATTGAAGAAGAAGGAGTTAGTGAAGGTCAATTAGTATCATACTATATTACTGAAATTAATACCGTTGGAGAAGGTACATCAGCTGAAACACCATATGTAAATAGATTAGGAAATAATAGAATTTTCGTATTAGTAAAAGTAGATAGTGATGGAAATGTTGAAATACAGAATGCAGTAGGGCAAGTAACAAACCCTGATAATTCAGTATCTAATGTACCACTTTCATTATTCGGTGTTAAACAATTAACTACGACAACTGATGAAGAGGGAATAAAAACAGTGGGTATCCAACTTGAAAACCCTACAAGTATGAAATTTGAATTAACTAAAAAACAAGCAGGAACAAATGGAAAAGCAATTGAAGGCGTAGAGTTTAGAGTAGAAGATTCACAAGGAAATAGAGAAGGAACAACAAATGAAAAAGGTATATATAGTTTTAAAGAATCTAACTTAAAATCTGGAGATTATACATTTAAGATTAAAGAAACAAAAACTGCTAATGATAAATATGTAAATATATTAGAAAATAGTTATATTCAAGTAACAGTTCACTTGTCAGCAGATGGAAATTTGACATTTAAAGATGAAAATAAGAAATTTACAATGTATAATTCAGATGGAACTGCAGTTACTGATAAAGAAAAGCTAGATTTATTTACTAAATATATTGATGTTAAAATAGATAAAACATCGAAACTAAATGTTTTAAAGGTTGAAATTAAAAACCCAGTAAAATTAGCATTAGAAATTGAAAAAGATCAAACTGATGGTAGTGGAATTGATGGAGCTGAATTTACTATTTATGATGGAATATCTAATAAGGAATTTACAGATGTAACTAAAGACAATGGATTTATAAGAGTCGAAAACGATATTGTTGATCCAGGTATCTACAAATATGAGGTTAGAGAAATTAAATCAGCATCTAAAAAGTACACTAATATAATGGAAAACTGTAAAATCGTTTTATGGGTAAAAGTAAATCCAAATGGTGATATAGAATTAGTTGATAAAAATGGAAAATCATTTAAAGCAGGTGTAAAAAAATATTATATTTATGACTTACAAGATAATGATATTTCTGATACAACTCAGGGAAAATTAATTATGGAGGACATCAGAGTAGGCTCAAATTCAGATCAACAGGAAATATATATTTCTGTTGAAAACCCAACAAATGTTAAATTGGATCTTATTAAAAAAGATACAGAACAAGGTGATATAACTGGTTCAGCGTTCGTTGTATTTAGAGGAGATGAATGTGTATTTGGTCCAGGAACTGTATCTAATGATGATATTGAACTTAATGAGTTAAATTTATCAGAAGGTGATTATGATTATTATATTATAGAAGCTTTTTCTGGAAACTATTATAAATATGTAAATAACATAGGAGGCAAATTTATAAAAGTTTCTGTTAGAGTGAAAGCTAATGGAACTGTTCAAATAATAGACGGAGAATCTAATATTAAACCGGGATATTTTGAAATATATGAAGGTTCTGTTGATGATGTATCATCTGCTAAACTTATAGATAGAAGTGATGATATATATAGTTATGTTAAAGATGTAAATGTAGAAAAAGATGCGGATGATGTTAATATTGTTAAAGTAACAATTGAAAATCCAACAGTATATAACTTTGATATAACAAAACATGATGCTGCTAAAAACTCAATAAAGGGTAGTAAATTTACAGCTTATAGAGAAGATGAAGATGGTAATATAACAATGGTATTAAATAATGAAGAGCCTCATTCTATTACAGAATCTCCTATGAGAGCTGGAAAATACATTTATTATATTGCTGAAACAAAATCACCAGGTACACAATATGAAAATATATTATCTGGAGAGTATATTAAAGTATATGTAAAACTTGATGGAGATGGAAAGTTACATCTTACAAATAGTAAATTCCAAGATACAGAAGGATATTTTGAAACTTACAAAGGAAACATCAATACAAGAGATGGTCAAAAAGTAGAGAATAGTGGATTTGTAAAAGTTGATGTTCCAGATCCTATGGGTAATATAAGATATACATTGAGAATAACTGTAGAAAACCCAGTACAATACAATGTGGATATAATTAAAAAGGATTCAGATGGAAATTCATTAGATAATGCAAACTTTACAGCTAAGAGACAAAAAGTTACAGAAAATAAAATTGAAAAAGTATTTAATGGAACTGTTGGCAATGGAACAGAAATTAATGAAAGATCTATGACTGCTGGAAATTATATTTACTACTTTACTGAAAATAGTACACCAGGTGTTCAATATAATAATATATTAGAAGGAATGTATATTAAAATTTACTTTAAATTAAATGGTGATGGAACAATTACTATAACAGATAGTAATTTTGAAAAACGAGATTCATATTTTGAATTACGTGAAGGTAGTATTGATGATCCAAAAGATTCAGATACAATTCACGGAACTGGAGGCGGTAAATATTATGGATTGTTTAGTGTAAATGTTGTAAAAAGCAATAGTATATACACAATTCAAGTTACTGTTGTAAATCCGGTTGATTATAAAGTCTTATTAAATAAGAAGGTATATGGTACAGGTGATAATGATTATTTATCTGGAGCAAACTTTACAATAATAAGTACTAGATATGGAACTGAATATACTGATAATACTGATGATAACGGAAATATAGGATTTACAGAAGAGGCTGTTAGAGCAGGTATATATAAATACATAATTAGAGAAAACTCAACACCTGGAGACGAATTTGTAAATATATTAGAAGGTAAAGAAATTCACGTATATGTAAAAGTAAACGGAGATGGAACCATAAATATAGTAACAAAAGATGGTCAAGTAAATTCGAATGCATATTATGTATATGATATTCAAAGCCAAGAAGAAATTTCATTAACTGATGAAATTCAAAAATGTGTAAGTGTTGGTACATCTAAAAATAATGGAATATCACAATTGGATATAAAAGTTAAAAACTCACAGAAATATAAATTTTCTTTAGTTAAAAAAGACAAAGATACTAATGAAGCTATGAATGGTGTTAAATTTAAATTGAAGGTTGTAGATACAAGTTCATCTACTAGGGTAACATTAAAAGATGCTAACACATTTAAAGAGATAAATACAGATGCTCTTGAAACAAAAAATGTAGACGGAGTTGATGGTGTAATTTCTTTAGACAATTTATTAATTGAAAAAGCAGGTACATATAACTTTATTCTACATGAGGAATCAACTGATGGAATATTTGATTGGTTATATAAATCTCATAGATCAGATATTGTAATTAAAGTAACATTTGCTATTGAAGATGGAAAATATATTATTAAAAGTGCTGAAACGACAGTTGGAAAAACATATGTATCTGGATTAAGTTTCGAAACAGGAATTGAAACAGGAATTACAAACGAAAGAATTAAAGGTAAATACAGCTTAGTATTAAACAAAGTTGATAGCTATACAGGAAAGAACTTAGATGGTGCAGTATTTGATATAACTGTTGAAAAAGATGGCAAAGAGCATAAATTATATAAATCTACAAATGATGTAAATTCTATGGAACAAATTTTACCAGCAAATAATGTTGTTGTAAAAGATGGAAAATTAGAGATTAAAGATATTAGAATTGAAGAAGCTAAAAGAGATAGACAAGAAGTTTATACAATTATATTAACTGAAAAAACAGCACCAAAGGGATACATGCTATTAGACAAACCAATAAAACTAAAGATAACAACAAATACAACAGGAGAGAATGATGATGAAAAATATATTGTAGAGTCTGTTGAATTGATTGAAGATGGAAATCACGGATTAGTTACAATGAATTATGATGAAAATAAAATTGAAATAACAGCTAAGAATGAATACTTTGATTTATCATTAAGAAAATCAATTACATCCGTAGAGTACCCAGATAAAGAAGATTCAAAAATAACAGAAGATGAAACAAAAAATAGAGTACCAAATGTAGTAACAGATGATTTATTAGCAGATAGATCAACGACAGCAATATATAATCATGATAAAAATCCTGTAAGAGTATATAAGGGACAAGATGTTATATATACTTTAAGAGTGTATAATGAAGGGGAAATTGATGGATATGCTCAAGAAGTAACAGATCACTTACCAGAATGGTTGGAATTTGTAGATGATGAATTTAATCGTAATAACGGATGGTATTTAGATGAAAATGATTTAACAAACAGAACTGTTAGAACTACAAATTTATCAAAAGAGTATGGTATAAGTAATGGAGTTGACAATTTAATAAAAGCAAGAGATAAAGTAACTGGAGTATTAGATTATAAAGAAATTCAAATTAAATGTAGAGTTTCTGACGATGCTAAAGTAAAAACAGTATTAACTAATATAGCAGAAATAAGCTTAAGCAAAGCAGAAAACAGAACTAGTGAAACTGTAGATAGAGACTCTGTAACAAATAATGTTAAAGTTCCAAATACAGCTGAGGGAATGTCTAAGTATAAAGATGATGAGTTATCAAAATCTTATGTACCAGGACAAGAAGATGATGATGATTTTGAGAAAGTAATAGTTGAAGAATTTGACTTAGCTTTAAGAAAATATATCACAGCTGTAAATGGTGAGGAAATGTTAAGAGAAAATCAAAATACAGAAGATAAAAACGATAATGAAACAGCTGATTCTGATGATGAAAATTCAAATATTGATGATGTAAAATATGCAAGAGAACCAATAGTAAATGTTAGTGCGTTGAAGGATGGTTCTAGCACAACAGCAACATATGTACATACAAAAGAGCCAGTGGAAGTTTCTGTAGATGATATAGTTAGATATACAATATCTGTTTATAATGAAGGAACTGTATCAGGATATGCATCATTGATTAAAGATGATATACCTGAAGGATTGGAATTTGTAAAAGATAGTGAAGTAAATAAAGAATTCAGATGGAAATTAGTAGATGAAAATGATGAAGAAACAGATGATGTAACAAAGGCAAAATATATTGTAAGTGATTATTTGTCAAAAGAAAATGGTGATGATAACTTATTAAATGCCTTTAACGGAACAAAATTAGATACAAAATATGTACAAGTAGAATTCAGAGTAATATGTAAACAAGATTATCCAAAAATAATCGAAAATCAAGCGCAAATATCTGATGATACAGATGAAACTGGCAAACCAGTAACAGATAGAGATTCAACACCAAATGAATGGAAAGGTGAAGATGATGAAGATGTAGAATACATTAAAGTAACATATATGGATTTAGCATTACGTAAGTTTATTACAGGAGTAAATAAAGAAGAAGTAACAAGCAGAATTCCACAAGTTGATGCTACAGCATTAATTAATGAAACAGGAACAACAGCAACATATACTCATCCAAAAGATCCAGTATTAGTGCATACAAATGATATAGTTACATACACAATAAGAGTTTACAACGAAGGTAGTAAAGATGGATATGCAACAGGAATAAAAGATGATATACCTGAAGGTTTGGAATATTTACCAGACAATGAAATTAATCAAGAGTATGAGTGGAAATTAGTAGATGAAAATGATAATGAAGTTACAGATGTATCAAAAGCAAAATATGTAGTTACAAATTATTTATCAAAGGAAAATGAAACAAAAGATAGACAAAACTTAATGAAGGCTTTTGATAAAGAAACAATGACTACACCAGAATACAAAGATGTAAAAATAGCATTTAAAGTAACAGAGCCTACAACATCAGATAGAATTTTAATAAATTATGCTCAAATAAGTGAACAAACTGATAAAAAAGGAATTCATAGAGAAGATCGTGATTCAACACCAAATGTATGGAAAGGTGAAGATGATGAAGATATTGAAAAAGTTAGAGTATTGTACTTTGATTTAGCCCTACGTAAATGGGTAACAGAAGCATATGTAACAGAAAATGGACAAACAAGAGTAATTGAAACAGGACATCACGCAGAGGATGATCCTGAAGAAGTAGTAAAAGTTGATTTAAGAAAGAGCAAATTAGATTCAGTAGTAGTTAAATTTAAATATCATATTAGAATTACTAATGAAGGTGAAATAGCTGGATATGCAAAAGAAATTAAAGATAGAATACCAGAAGGCTTAGAATTCGAATTATCAGATAATCCAAATTGGACAATGCTTGATGATGGAACAATAGTAACAGATGAATTAAAAGATACATTATTGCAACCAGGTGAATCAGCAGAAGTGACAATTGTATTAAAATGGATTAATTCAGAAACTAATATGGGTGTAAAAATAAATACTGCAGAAATTAGTAAAGACTATAATGATTATGAAACACCAGATATAGATTCAACACCAGACAATAATGTTCCAGGTGAAGATGATATAGATGATGCACCAGTAATGTTAACAGTAAAAACAGGATCAGAAGATTTGAAATACATTGCATTAATTACTATAGTATTAGCATTATTAAGTGGATGTGTAATAGCACTAAGAAAAAATATTAAACACCAATATAATGTAGGAGATATCCTAAGGAAATAAAGGTTTTGATAAAATAATTGCTAAAATAAAAATCAAGTTTTCAAAAGAAAATATCTTGAGATAAACAAATGATGAATATGAAAAATACAAAAGATAAAATAATTTTAAGATTATAAGTTAATAAAAATAGAAGAAGAGCTAAAAAGTCTTCTTCTATTTTTTTTTTGCTCTTGAATTGGCGAAACTCTTAGGGAAAATTGATAAAAGTTTTTGTTTGTAAAATTATGGATTTTGTAACCAAATTATAATAACAATTTAACACAAATGAAATATATTTTATTTACATCTTTTAAGACAGATTTCCCTAAGAAAAAATAAAAAATATGGTGAAAAATGTAAAATTGATTCTTATATTAAATACTCTATAATCTATATAAATTAAAAATATAAGAAAGGAGGTTTCAACTACATATGGAAAATTTATTAAAAAAACTAACAGCTGTAATACTTATTTTTGTGATGATGTTTATAAATATGACAATTGTGGTTGAAGCCTCAACAATTGAACCAACAGATGATCAATATTTGGAGCTTAAAGCAACAAATATAACTGAGGTTGAAGGTAAAAATAAACAAGTTATTATGGAATTATGGGGACATGAAATAGATTTTAAACGGATTTGAGGTACGATTTAGTTTTGATAATACAAAATTAAAATTTTCAAACATACAAACAAATGAAATTACTGATGATGTAACTCAATACTTTAAGTTTGAAAATGAATTTTCATCAGTACTTGAGTGTGCTTCATTAGAAGATGAAAACCAAGGTATAGTTGATTGGGCAATTACATTTAATCCTCCGGTAACCGATTCAGAGCATATTAAGGATGATGGAGCAGGCAAGAAAATAATAACAACAACTGGGGGTGTTCTTTTAGCAAAGGTAAGCTTTAGTATGATATCAGATGATTTCGATATTTCAGGATTTTCACTTAAAGAAGATGAATTGGTACCAACAACTGGTATAAAAATAAATTTGAATGTTAAAGATTCAATTGAAAATAAATCGGCATTTAGATTTGTGGATGCAACAGCATCAAAAAACGCAAACTTAGATAACTTGATTGTAAGTTCAGGAACAGCAGATGAAGAAAATCCAGATAATTCTACATATAAGGAGTATGAGTTAAACCCAAAATTTGATAAAGATACTTTAAATTATGAATTGGAGTTATTGGAAAATATTGATGAATTAAACTTAAAATCAATACTTAGTGATACAAAATCTTCAATGAAACTTAAGAAACCTAAAAGAGATGAAAATGGAAATTTGGTTTATGAATCTGATGGAGTAACAGTTGAATATGAAGAGCTTGATATTCAAAATAATGTATCAACTACTGTTAAATTAAATGAACTTGGAAAAGGTGATACAAATTTAACAATAACTGTTACAGCAGAAGATGGTAAAACAGAAAAAAAATATACTCTGGTGGTAAAAAGGCCATATGCAACAATAAAGGGAAAGACAATATTGGCAGATTTTGATAATGAGGATGTAGTTAATAATGTTTTTGATATATATGGTGTCAAATTGGAGAACAAAACTAATATAAATATATACAAAGCAGGTTTGGCTGAATGGGAATCTATATCTGATATATATGGTAGTACATATGAAGATCCATTTACATATGAAAAATTAGAAGATATTCCAACAAGTTTTAAATATATAACGAAAGATGATGGAACATTTGAAATATATATTACACCAGGAACATTTGATATACAAATTACAAGACTTGGTTTTTTGGATTATATTTATTCGGATGTAGTTGCAAATCCAGGTGATATTATAGAAGTTGGAGAGATTAGATTAGCAGCTGGAGATACAAATAGGGACGGAGTTATATCACAAGAAGATGTTAACACAACAAAAAAATATATGGATGTCGATAATACAAGTGCTGATTATAAGCCACAATATAATCCAAGTCAAATTGGAACAGTAGTAGCAGAGGATTTAGCATATGTAAAAGGAAATCAGGATAAAGAGATACAAATTGAGTATTTTAAATAATAATGAAAGGAAGAGATAAATGAAAACGGAAATATTTAAAACAAGACTTATAAATAATAAAATTATTGCATTCATTACGAGTTTAATTTTATTATTAGAAACTTTTTCTCCATATAGTGTACTACTAAAAAAGACAGAAGCAATTGTAAATCCTGCGACAGATAAACTTGTTGAAGTAAGTGCATCGCCAATAGAAACCGCAAGTGGAGGACATAAAATTGTAAAAGTTACATATGCTGTCATAGGAGAAAATGTAGCATCAATAGATTTTTCAATAGGATTTGATTCTACAAAAATTAAACCAGCCAAAATTTCGAATGGTTCGGAGTTTACAAGTACAACGATAGGTCAAGGAAAGACATCATGCGTTGAGTTTGGAACTTTAGCTAAAGATTATTTTGATATAGATACTAAAAAATATATACCAGCTAATAATAATATAAGAATTTCATGTTCACATCCTGAAGGTGGAAGTATTAATTTAGGTGAAGAAGGATATTCGGCTGATGATTTGGATGAAGCATATGGAAATGATTATTATATGACTATTGCAACAGTATACTTTTACTTAGTTGATGAAAGTATTACAGAACTTACAACAGATATGTTATATTGGCTTCCAGTAGGAAGTGGTATGCCAACAGGATTTAAATATATATATAATAATGGAGATGTAAATCAGACATGTGTAGATAAAAGTGTTATTAAATACACAGGATTTGCGGAAGGAAAAAAAGAAGTTAGTAATTTAGAATTAACTGTAAGTCCAAGTAAAGTAAAATATTATTTAGGTGAAAATCTTGATTTTTCAGATGGAAAGGTGAAAATATTCTATACAGACAATACAACAGAGGAAATGCTGATAGCAGATGCAATAGAGAAAGGTATAATAAAATCAAGTTCAACTGTTGCAACAAATGATAAAAAGGTAACTTTATCATGTGATACGAAAAGTATTAATGTTGAATATTATTTATTAGATAGTATATCAAATAAAGCAAATTTGACAAAAATGAACTATGAACATGGTGATATAATAGATTTTTCTGGAGGACAACTTACAGCAACATATAAGGATTCATCAGGAAATACATTAGAAGATACATTAAATATAGCAAGTGAAATTGCAACAGGAGAAATTACAGTTGATAAGACAAAAGCGGATGTAGATAATAAGAAAGTAACATTTACATATAAGTCTTTAACAACAGATATGACATTAACTGTAACTGATCCAGTATCTAGTATTTCGATAACAAAACAACCAACAAATGTTACATATAATGACGGTGATACAATTAGTTTAGCTGGAGGAGAAATTACACCAGTAACTAAAAGTGGAAAAACTCTTACACCAATTTCAGCTGATGATTCAAAAGTTACTGCAAGTTCAATAACAGCAAGTATAAGTTCAATACCAGCATCAGATAGATGGGTGATAGCTGGAGGTAATGGCTTAACTGCCGGAAATCAAAAAATTACATTGACATATGAAGGAAAAACTGCAGATTTAAATATAGTTGTAAATGATACAGTATCAGGAGTTTCAATAACGACTCAACCAACAGCACAAAATAAATTTGGAACTTCTGCAGGTGCATTAAATTACAGTGGTCTTGTTGCAACAATTACAACAAGCGGAGGTGGCTCGTTTACTGTAGGCGCAAGTTCTCTTGCAATAGATACAAGTGGATATAATCCAACAAAACTTGCAAAACAATCATTGCCAGTAAAATATGGAACTATAAATTCAACAAATACTGTTGATATACAATTAGTAAATTATATAACAGGAATTACAACAGCATTTACTAAAACAGAATTTGATTATGGCACATCACTTGATGATGTTATATCAAATGGAAAATATGTTGAAGTATATGCAGATGGCAGTTCAAGTTCACCTAAAACAATTACTGCTGGAATGGTAACAGGATATGTGCAAAGACCGGCAGCTTCATTATTCGATGTAAATCATAAATATAATGAATTATTAACAATTCAGCTTACAAGTGGTTCGAATTCATTCGATAATTTGCCAGCCATAGTAACACAGGCAATTATAATTAATGATACAATAAAAGATATATCAATATTAAATAAACCAACAGAATTAGTATATGAATATGGTGGTACATTTTCTACAAATGGTGGAAAAATTAGTGTGAATTATCTAAGTGGTGCTAGTGAAACTGTATCTATGGGAAGTTCAGATGTTAATTGCATTGAACAAGATGGAAGTAGTATTAACTTAAGTCCAGATGTTTCAGTATTCGTTGATGGATACTATGAAAAAGATATTAAGGTTAATTATTCAAAATACGGAAAAACATATACTACATTATTAAAAATTGGAATAGAGGATAAAATAGTAAAGGTAGATATTAGTAAAAATCCTAAAGATGTATTTAACCATGGAGATACATTTGATGCTAGTACTGGAGAATTAACTATTACATATAAATCTGGAAATACTACAGTAGTTAGTATGGATGAGGCTAGTGTGACAGAGCTTGATGGTTCGGAAGTTAATATGCTTCCTGAAGCATCAAAATATATAAATAATAAACTAACAAAGAAAATAAAAGTTGAGTACAATGGTAAAGAGCTGAATTATGACATAACATTACAAAACTCAATAGATTCAATAGCAATTGAAAACACACCAAAACAAAGCTATAAGTTAAATGAAGCAACAACAGGTGTTGGTGGAACAATTAAAGTAACAAGAAAAGCAGGAAATACAGAATCAATAAATATTGACGATTCAATGGTTTCAGGTTTAGATACAACAGTAGCTGGAACAGGAAAAAATGCTACTATAACATATACAGATGAATTTGGTAATTTAAAGACAACTACATACACATATGATGTTATTGATAATGTGACAAGTATTGACATAGTTGTACCAAGTAAAAATGTATATAATCATGGTGAAGCTCTTGCTTTAGATGGAACAATTACAGTTCATTATGCAAGTGGAGCTACTAATAATGTAACAATGACATCAAGTATGATTAAAGAAGGCTCTGGTGCAGTAAATATGAGCCCAACAAGCTATGATGATAATACACAAAAAGTAAATAAAAAATTGACAATTGAATATTCAGAAGGCGGAGTTACAAAAAGTATAGACTATCCAATAACAATAATAAATGATGTCAAATCAATAGCAGTACATGATCCAGCAACAAAGACAACATACAATATTGGAGATACATTAGATGTTACAGGTTTAAGTATATCGGTAACAAGAGCAACTGGAACACCAAAAGTTGTAACTGTAACACCAGATATGGTAACAGGATTTGACAGTTCAAAAGAAAATACAAATTTATCATTAACAATTAGTTATACAGAAAATGGAATTACAAAAACAGCAACATATGAAGTAAGTGTAGTTGACTCAGTAAAATCAATAACAATAAATGGAACACCACAAAGCGAAGTAAAATACGGCGAAGAATTAGATTTAAGTAAAATTAAATTAGATGTAACAAAGGGAAGTGGAACAACACAAGAAACAGTAACTGATTCAATGATAAGTGGATATGACAAAACCAAAATTGGAAAGCAAACAGTAACAATAACATACGGAGGACAAACAACAACATTTGATGTAACAGTAAAAGATTATGTTACAAAAATTGAAGTAAATCCAAGTAGTGTAACAGGAACATATAATGATGAATTATCAAAATTAATAACAGACAACAGTATAAAATATACAGTAACATACGCAAAAGCAGGAGCACAATCCCCAATAGCTCTAGCAGAAAGTATGGTAAGTGGATATAACAAAGCAACAACAACAGCACAAAATTTAACAATAACATATACAGATAATGATTCAAGCAGTTACACAAACGGAAATAATTTTACAACAAGCTTACAAGTAACATTAATGAATACAGTATCAGGAATAACAATAACACCACCAACAAAAACAACATATAATCACGGAGATAGCTTAGACTTAACAGGTGGAGAAATAAATTTAACATATGAAGATGGAACATCAGGAACATTAGATATAAGTAAAGCAACAATAACAGAAAGTGATGGAAGTCCATTAAATATGAGTCCAGCAAGTTATGATGGAACACAAAAAGTGGATAAAACATTGAAAATAGAATATTCAAAAGATGGACAGACAGGAACTGTAAATTATCCGATAACAATAATAAACGATATCAAATCAATAGCAGTACATGATCCAGCAACAAAGACAACATACAATATTGGAGA
>OLPV01000359.1_pt1 | contig 41303 bp, 42 predicted proteins | sample 1671961 | NCBI WGS metagenome assembly OLPV01 (sample SAMEA3136630, study PRJEB25190) | human gut metagenome | biome: human gut; feature: human-associated habitat; material: faeces | place: Austria | collected 2013 | reverse complement strand
AAGCAAAGCAAAGCAAAGCAAAGCAAAGCACTAACTAACGGTGCTTTATTTGTTGTCTTCAATATTTGTGTGTCTTGTCGGAAAGAACGGGTAAGCCGGGCGTATATATCGGAGGTATTTTGATATATATGTCTGGCTTTTTTGCTGTGCACTTATATCAATTAGGGGTATTTGAAGGTGCTTCCTGTTCTTGTTTGCAAAAATATTATATTTATATCAGGAGGAAGGATATGAGAAATTTACGTAAGATCACTGTGTTATTGTTGACAGTAGCGATGGTAGCAGGAATGCTTGTGTTGCCAAGTGGTAATGTGCAGGCAGCCAAGAAGAAGGTACAGTTAAGTAAGAAGAAGGTAACGCTAGAGGTAGGTAAGAAAGTAACTCTGAAGCTTAAGAATGTACCGAAGAAGAAAAAGATCACATGGAGCAGTAATAAGAAAAAGATTGCCAGTGTCAGCAAGAAGGGTGTTGTCACTGCAAAGAAAGCCGGTAAGGCAAACATCACAGCTAAGGTGAGTGGCAAGAAATATGTATGTAAAGTAACGGTGAAGAAAAAGACATCGGATAACATCGTTTTGAAAAACACAAAGGGAAAAAATGCCCAAGACGTTGCAACCATTAAAAAGATTATGCTGGAGCATGAAAAAACATACTTTTTTGAAGAAGATCTCGATAACAGTGTGTACAAATGGGATAGTAACGGAAGATTGGTTGGATTGGATCGGAATCCGGAAGATGACGACAACAGTGACATATTATACAAATACAAACTTAAAGGAGGAACAGTGAGTTCCACAGGTGCGTATATAGATTATTCGGTTAGTTTGGATCTATCCGGATTGACAGCACTAAAATATTTAGATTGCAGAAATCTTAATTTAAATAGTCTGGATATAAGTAAGAATACTGCGTTGGAATATCTGGATTGTAGATATTGTACGTTAAAAAGTCTGGATGTAAGTAAGAATACCAAATTAAAAACGCTGGGTTGTTCAAATAATCAGTTAAGTAAATTGGATGTAAGCAACAATACTGCATTAGAGATTTTGGTGTGTGCAGATAATGAATTAAGCGAACTAAATGTCAGCAACAATACAAAATTGATATGGTTATGTTGTGAGGACAATAAATTAAGTAAATTGGATGTAAGTAGGAACTCTGAATTGAAACATTGTATTTATCGGGGGAATGATGGTATTACAGTAACCGGATGGCCAAAAGAATAATAATTTAATATAGAATGAATACTTAATTCATATGCAGGGTTGTAGCAATGCAGCCCTGTATTTTATTTCATGCATATTTTATTCAAAAAATGATTGTATGGATAAAGGAATCTGTTATAATAAATACTATGTGTGCTTATAGCGATAACGCGACTATAAGTTGTAGAAAATGGAGGAAAAGTGAATGAAGCGTTTTAAGAAATGATTTTCTTGTTGCTGGTTGCAGTAATAATGGTAAGTATGTTTGTGATACCGGGAGGTAATGTACAGGCAGCCAAGAAGACCAATAACACAAAGTTAAAAAATGACTTTTATCATGACAGTAATGTTTCTATAACAGGCTGGTCATGTTATTAAGAATAGTTCTTTATGAACGCCAGAAAGAAAGATAATAGAGGAACAATTATGAATCATTTAGCACTATCTGATGAGATCTTAATGGAGATCGAGAAGCCGGCAAGATACATCGGTAATGAAGTAAATATGGTAAAGAAGGACTTAAATGATGTGGACATCCGATTCTGCATGTGCTTTCCGGACGTATATGAGATTGGAATGAGCCATCTTGGAATCCAGATCTTATATGATATGTTCAACCGGATGGACGGTGTATATTGCGAACGTGTCTATTCCCCATGGCCGGACCTTGACAAGATCATGCGGGAGAAACACATTCCGCTATTTGCATTAGAGACACAGGATCCGATCAAGAATTTTGATTTTCTCGGCATTACATTGCAGTATGAGATGTGTTATACAAATGTATTGCAGATTCTGGATCTTTCGGGTATTCCAATCTGGTCAAAGGATCGTATATTAGATGATCCGATTGTCATTGGTGGCGGCCCGTGCAGCTATAATCCGGAACCGATTGCCGATTTCTTTGATGCGTTCTATATGGGCGAAGGGGAAACAAGGTACGAGGAACTATTTGAGGTCTACCGTAAAATGCGGGCAGATGGCAGCAGCAGAGAAGAGATTTTACACGCATTTTCCAAGGTGCCGGGAATCTACGTACCGTCTATGTACGAGCCATCCTACAATGAGGATGGAACTTTGGCAAGCTTTGATCCAATCTTTGAGGATGTACCGGGAAGAATTACCAAAGAGATTGTGTTGGATTTTGACAAGGCACCATATCCGGAAAAGCCGTTGGTGCCATATATCAAAGTAACACAGGATCGTGTAACGTTAGAGATCATGCGTGGATGTATCCGAGGATGTCGTTTCTGTCAGGCAGGAATGATCTATCGTCCAACCCGTCAGAAGAATGTCGAGACATTGAAGAAGTATGCTTATGAGATGTTGCATTCATCCGGACATGAGGAGATTACATTAAGTTCGTTAAGTTCTTCTGACTATGAATGTCTGAAGGATCTGACTTACTTCCTGATCGATGACATTGGAAATGATGACGTGAATATTTCTTTGCCATCCCTGCGAATTGATTCATTTGCATTAGATGTGATGAAGAAGGTACAGGATGTCAAGAAGAGCTCCCTTACATTTGCTCCGGAAGCAGGAACGCAGAGGCTTCGTGATGTCATTAACAAAGGACTGACCGAGGAAGTGATCCTTCGAGGTTCTATGGAAGCATTTAAGGGTGGTTGGAACAAGGTGAAGTTTTACTTCATGCTTGGTCTTCCAACTGAGACAATGGAAGATGCGGAAGGAATCCCACAGCTTTGCGAGAAAGTGGCCGAGGCATATTATACCATTCCAAAAGAAGAGCGGAATGGTAAGATCAAGATTACGGCGTCTTCGTCATATTTTGTACCGAAACCATTTACTCCATTTCAGTGGGCACCGATGCTAGATCCGGAAACTTACATTGAACGGGCGCATCATGTCAAGGACACATTCCGGGAACAGTTAAATGCTAAATCTATGAAGTATCAGTATCATGACACTTATGTATCCGTTTTAGAGGGTGTGCTCGCAAGAGGAGACCGGAAGTTATGCAAGGTTTTATATGATGTATATCAGGCAGGTGGAATCTTTGATGCATGGACTGAATTCTTTGATAATGACAGATGGTTGCAGGCATTTGAAAAGAACGGAATTGTAAAGGAATTCTATACTACAAGAGAAAGAAGTGTAGACGAATTACTGCCATGGGATTTCATTGATATTGGGGTGACCAAACGATTCCTGATCCGGGAATGGGAGCGTGCCAGACAGGAAATTGTAACACCGAACTGCCGGGAAAAATGTTCCGGCTGCGGCGCAGCAAAGTTTGGAGGAGGTGTCTGCTTTGAAGGTAAGAATTAAATATACAAAGTCAGAACTTCTGAAATTCATCGGACATCTGGATGTTATGCGGTATTTCCAGAAGGCGGTCAAACGGGCAGGCTTAGATATTGCGTATTCGCAAGGATTCAGCCCACATCAGTTGATGTCATTTGCAGCACCGTTGGCACTTGGTGTTACAAGCGAAGGAGAATATTTTGATGCAGAATTTCATTCTGTGGTGTCGTCAGAAGAATTTGTTAGAAGATTTAATGAGCAGATGGCGGCGGGAATGGAAGTGAAAGCGGCACGTCTGCTTCCGGATGATGCGAAGAATTCCATGTCTATTGTAGCGGCATCGGATTATCTGATCACGATACGGGATGAAGTTCCTGTGGAGGTGAAAGAGAAGTTCTTAGCGTATGTTCCGCATTTATTAGAACTTGATAAGATTGAAGTATTGAAAAAGACCAAGAAGAACGAGAAGATAGAAGATATTAAGTCTGGAATCTACAAAGTGTCGGTGGAAAGTTATGTATCCGCAAGAGCATTAGCAGGTGATCCGGTCGATGGGACATCTCCTGCAGAAAATCAATATGTTGATGACATTAATGCAACGGATAAGCTTTATATGCTTCTTGCGACAGGTAGTGAGTACAATTTGAAGCCTGAATTGATTGTGCAGGCAATCTGCAAAGAAATCGGATATGAATATAACCGTTTTGATTATCGGATTCATCGGTTGGAGACGTACATGCGGAATGAACAGGAACAATTGGTTTCTCTGCTAGAGACAGGAACGGTGATCGAGTAAAGAATAAGTTTTCTTTCTTGACTTTTTAAATGATATCGCATACTATATGTATATAGAGTCTCCGAGAATGACGGGACGTTAATTTCGAATATCATTCAATTGTTAAGTGTTGTCTCCGAGAATGACGGGACGTTAATTTCGAATATCATTCAATTGTTAAGTGTTGTCTCCGAGAATGACGGGACGTTAATTTCGAATATCATTTATATTGTAGGACGGAAGTCTCAGGTTATCTGGGACTTCTATTATGTTAATGCAAAGGAGTATGAATGAATCTTATAAAAGTAAAAAAACAATTCTTTGAAGAATGTAAGTTGAATCATACTGAAAAAGAATTGATGATAAGCGATCATGGTAGACCGTGTGTATTATTAATAAAACTTAAATACAAAGAGAGGCATCATGATTTTGCTGTTCCGATCAGATCTAATATTTCAAAAAATGCACCGCATTATCAATATTTTTCTTTACCGCCCAATTCATCTACTAAGAATGGTTTTATACATGGGATTCATTATATCAAACTTTTTCCAATACATAGATCATATATATTACCGTATTTAATTGAAGATAACGTTCCCTTATTGAGGATAAAAAGAATTATAGATAAACATGAGAAAGAAATTGTAAATGCATGTCAGCAATATTTATATAGATATGAAACTGGCAAAAGGCATAGTATGACACCAGATATTGATGGTATATTAAAATGGATGGATTAAGAATAAGTTTTATATGTAGGAGAGAATTATGACTCGCGCAGTAATAACAACGTGTAACAATATACAATATCTTTTGATATATGAAGAGAATAATCTTGCAGAATGTCATCCGTTGATTAGCAACGATTCTTTCCAGATTGGCAATATCTATATTGGCAGGGTAGAGAAGGTCGTAAAGAACATTCAGTCTGCATTTATTCGGTTAGACGAGGATCATGTCGGTTATCTGCCGTTAAATGATAAACCGGCAATAGTATTGAATCGTACATTGCCGAAGGGGTTGCCTTCCATTGCCGAAGGGGATAAGGTGTTAGTGCAGGTAGAACAGGAAGCCCTTAAGATGAAACAGGCAAGGGTGACAGGCAATATCAGTCTGGCGGGCAATTATGCAGCATTGGATCTGTTGACAAGGATGGTTGGAGTATCGAATAAGATTCGTAATGCAGAACGGGTGGAAGAATTAAAAACAATGGTTTCTTCGGATATGCCATATGGTGTGATCTTTCGAACCGCCTGCGAGCAGGCTCGGAATGACGCTATTCGGGCTGAATTACAGCAATTATCTACACAGATGGATCAGATTATCCATAAAGCAGAATATGAGCGGAATACCGGGCTGATTCAGGGTGGTAAACCGGAATACCTTGCCATCATGGAGGAATATGGCTGGGCACGGATTGATGAGATTCAGACAGATAATAAGGTGATATATGAGGAATTGTACGCAAAGAAGAATTTTGTTACGTCAACAAATGCACCATCCGATCAGAATTATGTTCCAGACAATGACTCAGATGTAAATCAACCACGGCTTCTGTATTATGAAGACGAATATCCGTTATATAAACTATTAAGTCTTGAAACAGAGATTACACATTTACTTGATAGACGTGTATGGTTGAAATCAGGAGGTTTCTTAGTAATTGAACCGACGGAGGCAATGGTTGTTATTGATGTAAATACCGGTAAATCAATTGGAAAGAAACGTCAGGAAGAGCATCTGTTGAAGGTAAATGAAGAAGCAGCCGTGGAGATTGCAAAGCAATTGCGATTGCGGAATTTATCCGGAATCATCCTTGTTGATTTTATCAATATGAAACAACCGGAAAGCAGGGATAAGTTGATCCGTACATTAAAGTCGGCATTGTACAAAGATAAGGTTCCCAGCCGTTTTGTAGATGTTACGGCATTGGAATTATATGAGATTACAAGAAAAAAGATTCGAAGACCATTGCATGAGATGATCCGTTAAGAAATGAGTCCGAAATTATTTGATATTCGGTGGAATTTTTATTTAAAATTGGCTCAAATTTTTATTGACAAGTGTATATGAATTTGTTAATATAATCTAGTGTGCCGCACAGAGAGGTAGAAGTGTGCCTATATCTTAGATAAGACACCACCACATCTGGCGAGTAATGATAATAGGAGGTAACCGTATGTACGCAATTATTGCAACAGGTGGTAAGCAGTACAAGGTAGCTGAAGGTGATATCATTAAAGTAGAAAAGCTTAATGCAGAAGCTGGTTCTGAAGTAAAATTTGATGTTATTGCTATTAACAACGACAAGGATATGTTATGTGGCGAGGCAGTTGCTAACTCAAGTGTAACAGCAAGTGTGATCGGCGATGGCAAGGCTAAGAAGGTTGTTGTTTATAAGTATAAGAGAAAAACCGGCTATCACAAAAAGAATGGTCATAGACAGCCATTTACTCAGGTTGAGATCAAAGCAATCAATGCTTAATCCGGACTATGATTACTGTTACTGTTTTTAACAAGAACAACAAGATAGTTGGTGTCCAGTTAGAAGGACATGCCGAATTCGGCAGAAGGGGAAGAGATATTGTTTGTAGTGCAGTATCTATATTGTACATCAATTTGGTGAATTCCCTTGAGAACTTTACAGATGACGAGAAGGAATTGAACGGCGATAAGAAGATTAATTTCCAGAACGTTATTCTGAAGAGTATGCCAAGTGATAAGGCGGAATTGCTATTTCAGTCGTTTTTACTTGGGATTACTACAATTGAAGAGAAATATGGCAGAAAGTACATTTTAATTTTGAATCAGGAGGTGTGAATGATGTTTAAGCTTAACCTTCAGTTATTCGCTCATAAAAAAGGTATGGGTTCTACAAAGAACGGTAGAGACTCAGAATCTAAGAGACTTGGTGCGAAGAGAGCAGATGGTCAGTTCGTAAAAGCTGGTAATATTTTATATAAGCAGCGCGGAACAAAGATTCATCCAGGTATTAACGTAGGCAAAGGTAAAGATGATACCTTGTTTGCTTTAGTAGATGGTGTTGTCCGCTATGAGAGAAAGGGAAGAGATAAGAAGCAGGTTTCTATCTACCCTGTATCCGTTAACGAATAAGATACATGCAGATTAGGCTGGAGTCAATGCTCCAGCCTTTTTTAGAATAATAGGAGATATTCAAATGTTTGCAGACAGAGCAAAGGTTTTTCTTCGTTCCGGCAAAGGTGGCGATGGACATGTCAGTTTCCGCCGGGAATTGTATGTGCCAGCCGGTGGTCCGGACGGTGGTGACGGCGGTGATGGCGGCGATGTCATTTTTGTTGTCGATGAGGGCCTTAACACATTAAATGATTTTCATAATGTACGCAAGTATTGTGCGGAGGATGGCAAAGAAGGTAATAAAAAACGCCAACATGGTGCGAATGGAGCGGATATTATCTGTAAAGTTCCGCCGGGAACCGTAATTAAGGATTTTGAAACCGGGAAAGTAATCATGGATATGTCGAATAAGACAGAGCCAGTTGTTATATTAAAAGGTGGACATGGTGGTAATGGCAATATGCATTACGCAACTTCTACCATGCAGGCACCAAAGTATGCGCAGCCTGGGCAGCCTGCACAGGAATTGTATGTAACGCTAGAATTAAAGGTGATCGCAGACGTTGGACTGGTTGGATTTCCGAATGTAGGTAAATCAACCTTTTTATCGCGTGTAACGAATGCAAAACCAAAGATAGCAAATTATCATTTTACAACATTGAATCCGAATCTCGGAGTTGTGAATCTTTCAGATGGAGCCGGATTTGTCATTGCTGATATTCCGGGAATCATTGAGGGTGCAAGTGAAGGAGTGGGACTCGGCTTGCAGTTTTTACGTCATATTGAACGTACCAAGGTGTTACTTCATGTGGTGGATGGTGCTTCGGTTGAGGGAAGAGACCCGATCAATGATGTATATGCGATCATGGAAGAATTGAAGAAATATAATATCGAAATATCGAACCGTCCGATGGTGATTGCAGCCAACAAAATGGATGCAATGTCGGATATGGAAAAAGAAACGGTAATCGATATGCTAAGAGAAGAATTTGAACCGAAAGGCATAAAAGTATTCCCAATCTCAGCAGTATCCGGAGAAGGTGTAAAAGAACTTTTGTGGTATGTGTATGATCTGGTAAAACAGGCTCCGGAAGATATTGTTGAGTTTGAACAGGAGTATGTTCCGACATTTGATGTCGATAATGAACCATATTCCGTTGAAAAAGCACCGGATGATCCGCATATCTTTATTGTGGAAGGTCCAAAGATTGAGAAAATGCTCGGTTATACCAATTTGGATTCGGAAAAAGGATTTGAATTCTTCCAGAGATTTATGAAGGAAAATGGTATTATTGACGAACTAAAAGCAAAAGGAATTGAAGAAGGCGATGTTGTCCGCATGTACTATTTGGAATTTGAGTATTATGAATAATATCATTGAAATATCAATATCAGATATTGGATTGGAATAGCAGGAAAGGCAGGATATATATTATGACTAGTAAGCAGCGCGCTTATTTAAAGGGATTGGCAATGACGATGGATCCAATCATTAACGTTGGCAAATCCAGTGTAACACCGGAATTGATCACTTCTGTTGATGAAGCGATTGAGAAAAGAGAGTTGATCAAGATCAGTGTTTTGAAAAATTGTTTAGATGATCCGAAGATTATTGCACAGACAATTGCAGAACGTACCAAATCACAGGTTGTACAGGTAATTGGAAAGAAAATTGTGTTATATCGGATGAATAAGAAGAAACCAAAGATTGAACTTCCTAAATAATTTACAATAATATAGTTATGTCAACTAACAGAGGGCGGATTGTTTATGTGTAAAATCGGAATCATGGGTGGTACATTTAATCCCATTCATAAAGGTCACATTCAAATTGCACAAAGTGCATATGAGCAGTATCATTTAGATGAAGTTTGGTTTATGCCCAATCATATTCCGGCATATAAAGATAATACCGAGATTGTTTCGGGGATAGATCGATATCATATGGTTGAAATGGCAATAGAACCATATGCATATTTTAAGGCATCTGATTTTGAATTGAAGCAGGATGGGGCAACTTATACCTGTAATACGCTTGCACTGTTAAAGAAGACATATCCACAACATGAATTCTATTTTATTATGGGTGCAGATTCTTTGATTCATTTCCTTCAATGGAAAGAACCGGGTCAATTAGTGAATTTAGCAACCTTTTTAGTGGCAGCGAGAGATGATGTGTCGAAGTCTCTGATTGTTGACCGGATGCATGCGATACAACATGAATATAATCATGCTGCATTTTATGTGGTAGATTGCCCGATTATTCGTTGTTCTTCCAGTGAAATTCGCAAAAAACTGATGCAATCCGTAGTGGAAAAACAAGAATCAATAATGTCTTATCTTAATACATATCTTGATGAAGATGTACTTGCGTATATTAGACAAAAACAATTATATATCTAGCATAAAAGTGTAGTGGTTTCGTTGAAATTCACTACATTTTTTGTTATAATAAACCTTGTTTGATTTCATGTAATGGGAGATTATACGATGGATAGATTAGAGATGAGAGAGAAACTGAAGGAAAAGCTTCCTGCCAAACGGTTTGAACATTCTCTTGGTGTTGAGTATACTGCGGGAACAATGGCATTTATGTTTGGTGTGGACTATGATAAGGCTTTGATCGCGGGGCTTCTGCATGATTGTGCCAAATATGTTCCGAATGACAAGAAGATATCCAAATGTGAAAAGAGAGGTATTCCAATCTCGGAATGTGAATATAAGAATCCGGAGTTGTTGCATGCAAAGTTGTCTGCGGTGTATGCCAAAGAGAAATATGGTGTTACAGATCAGGAGATCTTATCCGCAATTACTTATCATACGACCGGACATCCGGCTATGACTACATTAGAGAAGATTGTATATATAGCTGATTTCATTGAACCGAATCGTTTGGTTTTACCTGAAATGGATCTGATCCGAAAAGAAGCTTATACTGATCTAGATCAATGTTTGTTACATATATTGCATAATAGTATGCATTATTTGTGTAAAAAAGGAGCAGCGGTTGATCCGATCACAAAAGAGACATACGAATATTATTGCGCTTTAAGAAGAGAATAATATACAAAATATTGTTAGATGAAGGAGATATATATGAATAGTAATGAGATGGCCAAGATTGCAATAGCTGCATTAGATGATAAGAAAGCAAAAGATATCAAAGTCATTGATATATCGAATGTGTCTGTTATGGCAGATTATTTTATTATTGCAAGCGGAACGAATCGTAATCAGGTTCAGGCAATGGCAGACTGTGTAGAAGAAAAATTACATGAGCAGGGGATTCATCCGAGACAGGTTGAAGGATATCAGGCTGCTAATTGGATTTTGATGGATTTCAATGATATAATTGTGCATGTATTTAATGAGGAGGATCGTTTGTTCTATAATTTAGAGAAGATATGGATGGATGGAAAAGTGATTGCCATTGAGGATCTGTAAGTAGTTTAACGGTATAAGCAACATAGCTATGAGAGAAGTTCTGGGGGATATATGGATAGAGATTTATTGATTCGAAAGAATAATTTGGAAGTGAATAAGGTAGCAGCCAAATGCCTGCGCATTACTATTTTGTTTTTAATTTCGCTGGGAATGTTTTCTGTGACAGACTACTATAATTATGATACACCGTCTGTTATTATTACATTTGCCGGGAGTATTATATTATTATTAATTCCGTCTGTGTTGGTCAATGTTATGCATTTAGAAAAGCAATGGATCAAATATTATGTGATCATGTGTATTTTATCCGTTGTATTTCTGCTGTCTACATTTATATCTTATAATTTTATTGTGTTAGTCATTCTTCCGCTTCTGATTGCAACATTGTATTGTGATCGAAAACTGATTGTAGCAACGACGCTGATTGACTGTATTTGCGTATTTATAACAATGGTCTTACGGTATTATGTATTGGCAGGAGAGGTTTGTGTTGAATATGTTAGTTTTTCTGAAGCTCTGATTTATGGTGTTTTTTTAAGAATTGTATTGGTTTTGGTTACGACATTATTTGCTTATTATATTGTAGACCGGAATATGGTCATGCTTAATAAGACCATTGCCGCTAACCATGATCTGGTTCATAGCCAGGAAGAGTTGATATATGCGTTTGCGGAGATTTCCGAGAGCAAATCGAAAGTAACCGGTGATCATATACGCCGTGTCGCTGAATACATGCGTGTATTAGGCGAGGCATCCGGATTCACTACGGATTATGTTGACAAATTATCTGTTGCAGCCATGATGCATGATATTGGTAAGTTGATGATACCGGAAGAGATATTAGACAAGCCGGACAAGTTAACAGACGAAGAATATGCAATTATGAAGAATCATGTTTTGTATGGGGAAGCACTTCTTGCAAAATGTCCGGGAGACATTATGAAGATTGCTAAGACCATTGCGTTAGAACATCATGAACGCTGGGATGGTTCCGGATATCTGGGAATGAAGGGAGAAGATATATCATATATTAGCCGTTTGATGGCAGTATGTGATGTGTTTGATGCTTTGACATCACAGCGATACTACAAGGAAGGATGGTCACTGGAAGATACTTATAATGAGATTGTGCGACAGAGTGGAACGCAGTTTGATCCGGATGTTGTTAAGCTTTTTATAGATAATTTTGATAAGTTCAAACAAATTCTAAAATCAATGCCGGATCATGAAATTTATTAGATGTATATTTGCGTGGGAGGATGAATATGGTTTCTGTAATGAATGAATATGTGAATAAAATACATTTAACAGCAGGTGATGTTACAAAAGGAATCTTGAATACGGCATTACAGGATCTGGATGATATTGAAAGACATAATATATTAGTCAAATCGAATCGATATATTGTGGATATTAAATTAAAACAATATTCTGTTGAAAAAGCTGTGACAATTATGAATTATTTTATGGAACAAACAAGATATCATTATTCTGCATATTTTATCCGGTTCAATGAAGGCAATATGGTGCGGTATCGATATGCTACCTGTAAGGAAGATAGAGAAGGATTCTATTGTGACGTTATTATTGCATAAGAATCTTAGAAGAATATATGACACAATGTGTTGTTAGAATATCGAATAGATAGAATTACCTGGTATGACGATCCCAAGAGGGGAGAAATACCAGGTAATTTTTATATTGATAAAATGTTATTGGTTAGAATGTTCGGAAAAGACCGATTACTTTTCCAAGAATAGAAACATTATTCACGATAATTGGATCCATATAGTCATTCTCAGGTTGAAGACGATAATGACCATCTTCTTTGAAGAAACGCTTCACAGTTGCACTGTCATCTACTAAGGCAACGACAATCTCGCTATTCCGGGCTGTAGGCTGTTCCTCGACTAAAATTAAATCTCCGTCAAAGATGCCGGCATTGATCATGCTCTCGCCCTTAACTTTTAGCATGAATGTTGTCTTGTTATGTAAATATTCCGGTGGAACAGGAAAATATCCATCGATATTCTCTACCGCTAAAATCGGTTCACCGGCGGTTACCTGACCAACAATCGGAACATTCACTAACTCACGTCGGGATAAACCGAACGAATCATCTAAAATCTCAATTGTACGTGGCTTTGTTGGATCGCGACGAATATATCCATTCTTTTCTAATGTCTCTAAATGGGAATGGACAGAAGAGGTAGACTTTAACCTGACTGCTTCGCATATCTCTCGAACAGAAGGCGGATATCCTTTCTGTAATATATTCTCCTTAATATAATCTAATATCTCTTGTTGCTTGGAACTGATCTTACCCGGCATAAAAAACCTCCTTAAAAATGGTGCTATATCGGTATGTAAAGTATTAATCCTTATATACCAATACATATAATTCAAAAACATATAATACTGATATATATAATACCATAAATAATTGAAAAAGGCAAACATATATTCCGAACGAATATTCCGAACATATTTTCGAAAATGTATTGACAAACGAACACCTGTTTGATAGAATACAGAAAACGAACAAATATTCGAATTGAACAAAGGAGAAGAAAAGATATGAGAGCAGATAAAAAACATGTTAGAAAATCAAATCACAAGAGAGTTCACAATAATAATATTATGTTAATGTTTGGATTTATTTTGATTCTTACATTTACTTTTATTGGGGGAAGACAATTTGTACATGCAAATGAGAGTGTAGAATATGAGAAGAGTTTTCAGGCGATTGAGATCCAACCTGGGGACACATTGACATCAATTGCAGAAGAGTATGCAACCTCTGAGGCAGTTTATCAGGATTATATGGACGAAGTAATAGAGATCAATCAATTAAAGGATGATCAGATACATGCCGGGTGTTATCTGATGGTTCCTGTTTATTCTGCAGTTTCTTCAAAGTAATGTAGAAGAGCGCTATTTAGATTTTTTTGCAGATCCGGATATTTTAGCCTGGTTTCCTGCAAGAATTCTTTTATTTCCTGACGCTTGGTGTATCCGTCAGCCGGGCATGGATTGTGTAGAACGGGTATATTATTTTTATATGTGAATCCTTTAATTTCTTTTTCATCTATGAACAACATAGGACGGATAAGCGTTAAACCTGTACGATCAAGATGCGTTACCGGAGGAAAACAATAGTAATGTCCTTCAAAGAATAATGACATAATACTTGTTTCAATGAAATCATTTTTATGATGTGCATATGCAATTTTGTTGCAGCCAACGGATAATGCATATTCATTTAATGCACCTTTTCGCATTTTGGCACATAAGGAGCAAGGATTCTTTTCTTTGCGTTCCTTGAATATGATCGGATAGATTTGTGTTTGGATTGTATGAAATGGCACCTGCAACGATGCACAGTATTGTTCCATAACCGGAATAACCTGTTTGGCATTTGAGTCTATTCCAAGATCTACATATATGGCGACGAGGTCGAATTTTTCAGGATAGAATACCTGTAATTTTTTTAATCCATATAGCATGGTCATACTGTCTTTTCCGCCGGATAGTCCCACAGCGATAACATCACCTGATTGTATCATATTATATTGTTGTATACATTGTCTAAGATAACTTAATAATTTTTGTGTATCCATAGAAATTTATGTTTCCTTTCCATAATGAATTTCTTTTTTAATCATACAGTATAGTATATCATACTTGTTAGTCATACGATAGAGAGTTTTGCAGTTTAGATAAAAAGCATTGACAATGAGAAAAGAGTGTCGTAATATAATATCAATGAAATCAAACTATTCGCAAAACGCAGGTTTAACGAAAAAAGGAGAGTTTTTATTATGGCAGAACAAACTTATCATCAGGAGGAAGCAATTCACAATGTACTTTTAATGCGTGATGTATTAAGCGAATTACCGAAATATGTATCTACATACTTCCGTGCAATTGAATATTCAAAGGCTCCACGCACACGTTTAGGCTACGCACGTGATCTTAAGACTTTTTTTGAGTTTCTTATTTCCTCTAATCCCTCTTTAAAGAATCAAGCAATGAAGGATATTCCTCTTTCTGTAATTGACCAGATTGAATCTGAAGACATTGAGGAATATATGGATTACCTCAAGGTTTATATAAAAGACGGTCATCAATATACAAATAATGAGCGGGCTTTAAAACGCAAATTAACAGCGTTAAGGATGTTTTTTGCATATCTATATAAGAACGGTCATATTGATTCCAACCCGGCTCTATTAGTTGATATGCCAAAGATTCACGATAAGGCTATTGTTCGGATGGAAACCAATGAGGTAGCTCAATTTCTGGATAATGTTGAGTACGGTAACAAATTAACCAACCATCAACAAGCATATCATGAAAAAAACAAGAAACGAGATTTGGCATTGCTAACTTTGATGCTTGGAACCGGTATTCGGGTATCTGAATGTGTTGGTCTGGATATCAATGATGTTGATTTTGATTATGACCGAATCAAGGTAGTTCGAAAAGGCGGTTATGAATCATATGTGTATTTTGGTGAAGAAGCACGCGAGGCTTTAATTCCTTATTTGGAAGAAAGAAAAGGTATTGTACCACGGGAAGGTCATGAAAATGCACTATTCCTTAGTTCACAGAGGAAAAGAATAACTGTTCGGTCTGTTGAGAATATGGTCAAGAAGTATGCAGCCATTACAACTCCAACAAAGAAAATCACCCCGCATAAGCTCAGAAGTACCTATGGTACGGCTTTATATCAACAGACATCAGATATCTATTTGGTTGCAGATGTTTTGGGACATAAAGATGTGAATACAACAAAAAAGCATTACGCAGATATTGATGATTGGCAACGTATGAAAGCAAAAGATGCTGTTACACTGCGTGAAAAGAATAATAAAAATTAATCGTTCTATCAATAAAGATCTACTCAAGATGTATTGGGTAGATCTTTATTGATCATTTGATCTTAATTTATCTAATAGCTTTTGAAAATAATCAGGTAATTCCGAATCGAATTCAACATATTGGTTGGTATCGGGATGAATGAATCCTAATGTCTTAGCATGTAAGGTTTGACCTTCTAACCCCTTTATTTTAGGATTCTTGGGGCCATACACATCATCACCTAACAATGGATGCCCAATGGATGCCATGTGTACGCGTATTTGATGTGTGCGGCCGGTTTCTAATGTGCATTCAATATAGGAATAATTATGAAATTGTTCCAGTACACGGTAATGAGTTATGGCATCTCTTCCATTCTTATGGTTAATCGCCATTTTTTTGCGATCAATCGGATGACGTCCGATTGGTGCATGAATAGTTCCCTCCGGCTCTTTGAATGTTCCATAGCATATTGCATGATATTTACGGGTAATGCTATGTTCTTTTAACTGTTCAGCAAGGATTTTATGTGCATGATCATTTTTACATATAACCAGGATTCCGGTTGTATTCTGATCAATCCGATGTACAATGCCCGGGCGTTTTACTCCGTTGATTGAGGATAAAGAATCGCTGCAGTGATATAACAAAGCATTAACCAATGTTCCCGATTCGTGACCTGCTGCGGGATGCACCACCATATGTTTTGGCTTATTGATTATAATAATGGAATCATCTTCGTACACAATATCAAGTGGAATATCTTCCGCGATCACATCTAATTCCTTTGGTTCTTCTGCATATATATATATCAAATCGCCAACCTTGCATTTGTAATTGGCTTTACAGTCTTTGTTGTTTACTTTGATCATATTGTTCTGAATCAATTGCTGAATATATGATCGGGATAATTCAGATATTTGTGTATTAATATATTTATCAATACGTTCCGGGGCTACGTCTGGATATTCTAATGTATATTCCATGTATTATTCACTCCTATTATCGTTTGAAGTTGTAGAGGATATCTTCTTATTATTGAAAGAAAAAATGTTCTCAAAATCCTCTTCTTTGTATTTAAATAAGATTAGAATAAGTAATAAGATAAAACCAACGGTAACATAACAATCCGCTACATTAAATACCGGAAAATCAATCAGTTTAAAATAAAAGAAATCAATTACATATTGAAATCGTACACGATCGATAAAATTACCAACTGCACCGGATAATATCAGAACCAATAAAATCCGAAGATCCTTATATTGATTCAAGGCAAGACAGCGGATATAGATCATAATACCAAGTATCAGTACAATGACGGTACAGATATAGAATAAGATCTGTTTGTTTTGAAACATTCCCCATGCGGCACCGGCATTGCGGATATAATGGATCTCAAAAATCCCTGGGAATACTTCAATGGAATCATATAATGCCATCTTTTTGTCAATAAGATATTTGGTAAGCTGGTCAATACCAATCAGCATAATAAATGAAAGGATTGCAGACAAAAGCTTGCCTGCAATCTTTGTATTTGTTTTTTGATTATAAGAAATTAAATCCTGCATCGTTATCGTCTTCACTTCCGATTAAATTTGATTCATTAATCTTGTCTTCTACATCACCGGTTAATACATCTTCATCTTCAGAAGAAGAATTGTCTTTTTCATGGAATGGATCAAGATTCAATGAGGTGTTCCCTGATATGGTTGGAATCTCTTCTTCTTCGTCATTTCCGACAACAAAGTCAAATCCGTCATTATAATTATCTTCGGAGTCTAACATATTGGATTCGTTCACCTTATCTTCTACTTCTCCGGAATAAGTTTCATCTTCTGAATCATCCGGAGTATTCATGACAGGAGAAGGGGAAACAGGCTGTGGTGCCGGTTCTTCATCCATAAAATCAAATCCATCACTATAATTATCTTCGGAATCTAACATTGTAGATTCATCAATCTTATCTTCTACTTCTCCGCTAACCGGTTCATCTGAGAAGAATACAGAGGAATCCGTTGTTGGGTCGGATGTTGTATTGTCTTCAACAAAATCGAATCCATCGCTATAATTGTCTTCAGAATCTAACATATTAGATTCATTTACTTTATCTTCTACTTCACCACTTACACTTGTTTCTTCATAAGGAGTATCTGTGTATGTATGCTCGTTTGCAGACGGAGCTGTATGGAAAACAGGTTCTTTTTCCTCTGCCGGAATAGCTGATTCCGGTGTAGCCTTTGATGTTACAGATGATTTTATAGTTGTGGTTTGAGTAGATGCTGACTGCACAGGAGTTGTCTGAGCAGTATGCATGGTGGTTTGTTCTGTTGTTGAATCTGCTGCCGGTGTGTTGGCAACAGGTGTCGTTTGAACCGGAGTACGTTTCACACGATGTGCACCCGGGTTGTCCTGCTTCATATTCAGACCAGATTTGCCGGAATCTGTTTTTGTAGATTTCTTCTTTGTCTGATTTCCGTTATATGCACCACCGGTTTGGCGACTAAAACGGCCACCACCATTCATGGCATCCGCAAATGGATCCATGTTCAATGTGCCACGATCATACGCAGGATCCTGATTGGTTCGTTCAAAACCAGAACTGTTGTTGCCGGTGTAACCACCACCAAGACCGGAACCTAAACCGCCTTCTGAACCAAGTCCACCACCGGAAAAATTACCAAATCCCGAATTGTTAAATCCGTCAGGCTCAAAATCATCTCCGAGGTCAATATCGATCATCTCGCCATCCATCATTTTTAACTGAGATTCCAATACATGTGTAAACTGTTCTTTGAACTTTTTCTGTTGTTGTTGTAACCGGAAAATCTCATTCTTTGTATCAATCAATTCCTGCTTAGCATCTTCCAGGATGCTTTCTGCTTTTTTCTCTGCTTCTGTAGTGATAAGTCTTGCTTTATCGTTAGCAGCATTGACTGTCTCTTCAGCTGTTTTTTCGGATAGTGTCAATGCCTTTTGCATAGAATCTTCTACCGACTTGTAATGTTGGAGACTTTCATTCAAGGTAGTTACTTTGTCATTTAATTCTACATTTGAACGATATAGCTGCTCATAATCAGAGGATAGTTCATGCATAAAGGCTTCAACATCTCTTTTGTCAAACCCAATACCGCCTTTAAATACTTTATTCTGTATATCTACTGGTGTTAACATCCAAATCTCCTCCTACCCAATACAATATTCCCATAATATGATAAATTAAAATGCTGCTAATTCTGGAGAAAGAGTTGACTCATTCAGTATCTCATCACGTAAATCTCCGGTTACATCTACATTCATTGGCGCTGCAATGAATATATTAGCTGAAATTGCCTGTAATGAACCATCTAACGCATAACATGCACCACCAATAAAATCAATGATACGTTGTGCAGCGTGTACTTCAATTCCTTCCATGTTGATAACGATCATTTTACCTTCTTTTAAATAATCGGTTACTTTCTGAGCTTCATTAAATTCCTGTGGTTTGATTACGAACACTTGACTGCTACTCCTATTATTATTACGACTGTTAATAGATACTAATTTGCTTGGACTGGATGTTTTAGGTTTTGGTTTCTTCTTTGGTGCATAGTCCTCTTCAAATTCATCATCGTAGTATGACTTAGATGGCTTCTCTTTTACTCTTTTCTTCGGAGGCTCGTAATATTCATCATCCTCTTCTTCATCAAATAAATCATCATCGAAATCTTCTTCGTCATCTGAGAGTTTAAGAAAATCCATAAATTTACTCATTCCGCTTTTTGCCATGATTAATCTCCTTTAAATATTGTAGTTACGGGCTCCGAATATTGCTGTTCCTACCCGCACCATTGTTGCTCCCTCTTCTATTGCAACTTTGTAATCATTTGTCATGCCCATTGATAAGACATTCATATCAATATTATCAATGTTTTTTGAAGTTATGTCAAGTGATAATTGTTTCAATGTTCGGAAATACTTTCGATTATCTTCCGGATCATCGACAAATGGTGCAATTGTCATTAAGCCGTTTACATGTAGATTAGGCATTGTTGAAATCTCTTGAATAAATGGTATTACATCCTCTGTATGAAGACCAAATTTGCTATCCTCCTCTGCAACATTAACTTCAATTAAGATTTGTGCGATTACCTGCTTCTTAGCCGCTTCCTTTTGTATTGTCTGAGCCAGTTTCAGGGAATCAACAGAATGGATAAGACAGGCTTTATCAACAATGTATTTAACTTTGTTTGTTTGTAAATGTCCAATCAGATGGAAACGAACCGGTTGGGAAACATGTTCGTATTTATCACATAATTCCTGTACCTTGTTTTCTCCAAAATCTTCAACGCCGATTTCAATTAACTCCTCGATATTTTCGAGAGGTTTGGTCTTGCTGACAGCGATCAGAGTGATCTCTTTGGGATCACGCCCACAGGCTTTTGCAGTTTCTTCTACTTGTTGTTTAACATAGTTGTAATTTTCTTTAACCAATGGAAACACCTCTTTATTTGATAATTTGATTTTCTTTTACTAAGGATTGATCTAATATAATTCGATCATACCAGGCAATGCTGTATGGAACTTCCGGTTTGACGATCGTATACTCATCATCCTGATACAACACATCAATATAACGGAATGTTGCAATACCCTGGTTTACACAAAATACACCTTGGAGCTCTGCTTTTTCGGCAGTATTTAATGCAAGCGTATCATTGTTTTGTGTATTTACCAAGACATCATTTTGACCAAAATCATTCGGATCAACATAACAATATTCATCATCCGTTTTGTATATATCCGGTGAAACCTGCTTCAGAGTAACTTCGCCTTTATCGTCTAATACCTTAATGTTCAATAAATTATTACTTGTCGAATCCGAACCCTGAGATAAGTAGTCAATTGGTATCTTATAGACAGATTTTTTGGTAATGGATGTGTTTGGTATTTTCAATCCGTTATTCTGATCCTGAATGATTACGATATCAATAAAACGGTCATTGATATAATTCACCATCTGTTGATTCAGAGAAATAATAATAAAATTCTTATTATCCTGTTTGGTCAATTCAAAATTACATGTGATATTCTTGGAACTGTTATGAATATTCACTGTTACTGTATCCTGATCAGACAATTCCTTAACCTGTTTGTCAGACAATTCAGCAATTAAATACCAGTTTTCAGAGGTGATCAATTTGTATACCGGATCGCCGGAATTAATGATCTCACCGGTCTTTAGTGTTGCTTTTTTGTAATTAGATTTGTTGATATCTGACGCTTTGAAATTATGAATATCAAAATTTTCATAGCCATCTTTGTAATAGGTTATAATACCGGAATCTGTTGTTGTTACTTTTTTATAGGTGGAAATGTCGGTTGAGGAATCATCTAATGAAGTCAATTGTTCAATCATTGCTTCATTGGTTAATTCCAAAACAGCATTCTCAATATCATAATGAAAATTATATACATCGGAAAATGAGGCATAATTAAAATAATTCTCAAAGTTCGATATACGTGTACGTATTTCGCTCAATCCGTCATTGGTCAGTTCAAACGCATCAGAATCTGCATCTTTGATTTTCTCATAGATGCTTCCTGTTTCATCAATTGTATAAACAGTCTTGTTCTTGCCAATCTTCTCTCCGTCTCGTACATAATAGCTGACATATCCGGAACTCGTTGCATTTACAAGTTCTTCCTGACGTACAATTAAAGCAGTTGCACTGATATTCGTATCAATATAACTGTTCTGTACCTCATATATAGAAAGAGATTCTTTCTGTAAAGATATTAAAATACGGATAATTATGTAAAAGAAAATAATGGCAAATATAATAGTTCCAATATTCATTCGAAATTCATTACTCGGTTTACGGGAATGATAGCCACTCAAAATGAAACACCTCCATAGATTACATCTATTTATTGTACCATTTTTTGAAAATATCTACAATATCTATGTATAATTTTTATTATTAAATCAAAAAATATTAGTATTCAAATGTATGGTTGCATACAGAAAGGAGATTTGAATATGAAGGCATTAGATTATACGGTATTGACCATTGTTTTGATTGGTGCCATTAACTGGGGTTTGATTGGATTTTTTGATTTCGATCTGGTAAGTACACTCTTTGGACAAATGTCAATTCTTACACGGATTATATATGCAGTTGTAGGAATCGGTGGACTATATGCCATTTCCTATTACGGGCGTATGAATAGCGAGATCTAATAAAATATTAGAAATACAAATGAGAAAGCCCGTCCGGTATGCATGATTCAGATTGGGCGGGCTTGATTCTAAGATTATAATGCAATTGTTACTAAATCCTGTAAATCTTTTGTCAGGTCTGATTTCTGTTTAGAAATACCTAACATAAACTCGATCTCAAATTTGTCCGATATAACAGATAATTCTTTGATCAGTTTGTCAGCTTCTTCTACTGTACTGATACATGCAATTGACATAAAATTATCTAAGAACATTTTATCAAGATCATGATCCTGTGATGCAACTCCATAGATAAAACCTAAAAACATATCAGCAGAATGAATATTATATTCTGTAACATTAATTAATCTGACACGATTACTTAACTCATACATATGTTTGTTGTTGATATCGAGATATACGATGTTACCACCGGTAACCTTGATGTCATTATTTGCTTTTGCCATAAGCATTTTTGTTTTCCCTTTTCCTTTTTCACCTGCAACGATTTCTATCATGTTATTGCCTCCTAAGTATTAGTATATTTGTTTCAGCATGTCGTTGACATTCTGATATAGGGTTTCATGGTCTTTTGCATTCGATACAAGACAAATGTATTCTTCATTAGTTTCATCATTGACAAACTCTAAAATAATACAACTACCGGCTTTCTCTGTTGTTCCGGTCTTCCATCCAGTAATGTGATATCCTGTTGGCATCTCAACGGAATTAGACAGGAACGCGTTTGTCGGAGTAAGTTCTGTTGTAATCTTTTCAGAGTCCTTGTACATTGTTAAAACGTAGGAGCTGCTGCTGTCAATCTGTACAAGTGTATCATATTTCAAAAATTCTTTAAAGATCAGATATAGATCATATGGTGTTGTGTAATGATTATTATCATGCAAACCATGTGGGTTCACAAAATGAGAATTAGTTGCACCAAGTTCCTGTGCTTTTTTGTTCATCAAATCCACAAAATCACTTACAGAACCGGATACATAGCGTGCTAACGCAATGGCACAGTCATTGTAGGATGAGATTAGTAGACCATGTAATAATTCATTCACGGTTATATAGTCTCCCGGTTCTAAACCTAATGCAGTAACATTTGCCTCGTTGAATTCAATTTCTTTTCGAATCACAACGGTATCATTTAATGAAATTTGTCCGCTGTTTACGGCATCCATCACAACTACGGCAGTCAATATTTTTGTCATACTGGCCGGATAGATCTGTTTGTGTGGATTCACAGCACATACAACTGAATTCTTTGTCTGATTGATCAATAAGCCGGCTTCATATTCAAAGTCCGCATCATCATATACATATGCATCATATGGAATTACAACATTATCGCTTGCTAATCCGGCGGGGCGGACAATTGGTAAGTTTGATGCCGTATTAACGTGAAGGGGTTGTTCTTTGGGATATGCATTCATACTGCAACCACTTAGCAAAGAACAACACAATAAAGCAATAATGCCTATATGAATTATCTTATTGTTATTATTTGAACATTTCACGCCAATCTAAGTCTCCTCGGTCTAATGCTTTTACAAGCAATTCAGCGGTTGCCAAATTGGTTGCCAATGGGATGTTATGTACATCACATAACATAAAAATATTGTTGATATCCGGTTCGTGAGACTTTGGGGATTGAGGATCTCTCAAAAAAATAACCATATCAATATCATTATGTTCAATCTCTGAACCTAATTGCTGCTCTCCACCCAAATGTCCGGCTAAGTATTTGTGAACCGTTAAATTAGTAACTTCTTCCACTAAACGTCCGGTAGTACCGGTAGCGTATAGTTCATGTTTGCTTAGAATTCCTCTATACGCAATGCAGAAATTCTGCATTAGTTTCTTTTTTGCATCATGTGCGATTAACCCAATATTCATTCAGAAACCCCTCCAAGTTATTCTAGTATTTTCTACGTTGCAACGACACATTCATCACCAATCCCATTCCGGCACATGAACTTACTAAAGAAGAAAGTCCGTAACTTATGAACGGAAGAGGGATTCCTGTATTTGGTAATAACGAGGTCGCTACACCGATATTTAAAAATGTTTGAATGCCGATCAGGGTCGCGACACCTGTTGCAATAAACATTCCATTATTATCACTTGCCTTTCTCGCTGTCTTTATACATTGTACCACAATTAACCCCAATATTACAATAATAAGTGTACTTCCAACGAAACCTAATTCTTCACCTACAACAGAAAAAATAAAGTCTGTTTGCTGTTCAGATATTAAATTGGCATCTTTTACAGTAGCCAATGTGGAGCTATTCAATCCTTTCCCGAATAATTGTCCGGATCCGATTGCCATAACGGAATTATCCTGCTGGTACTGTGTTGTAGAGGCATATTCATCCGGATACAGAAAGGATAAGATTCTTTCCTGCTGATAATCTTTTAAGAATATAGGATCCGGCTGCTTAACATACCATACAAAACTTCCTGCTAATGGGATCAGGCAAAGTAGACCAATTCCGATAATTTTGTAACTTAATCCGGCTACAAACAGCATGATAAACAGAATGGCAAATACATCTATTGTTGTTGACAGATCCGGTTCTAACGCAATGAGAATTAACGGAACAGCACAAAGAACAGCATATTGGATCAATGTTTTTACGGTATTGATCGTATCCTTGTGCTCCGATAGAAAATGTGCTGCGCATATGATCAATATGATCTTTGCAAATTCGGAAGGCTGTACCGTGATCAGATCCTGAGAGCCAAGCCAACGTTTTGCACCATTTGCGGAGGTACCGAATAGTAAAACTGCCGACAGCATTACCAAATTCAATCCGTATAATAATAAATAAAATTTACTGATGAATTTGTAATCAATTAAAGAAAGTGTTATCAAACCAATAATACAGAGTATCAAACCGAGCAATTGTTTCTTGAAATAGGAACTGTCTGCACTGTTTATCATAAGTGTGCCAAATACACTTGCAATCAGAACAAATGCTAATAATTTGAAATTGTAATTGCGTAATCGATAATTATCTAACATTGTAAACACCTACTATTTGACAGATTTTGATTTCATATCTTTGATTGGAATGTTTGCATATAATGCAGGTACTGTTCCGTGTCCGCCTTCAGATTCGGTCTGCGTAATCTGAATATCCAAGCCGCTTGCATCAATCTCCATATAACGCGAGATAACTTCTATAATATCATTTTTGATCTGTTCCATAATATCCGGTGAACAGTTTGCACGATCCGAAACGAGTAAAAGTTTTAACCGGTCTTTTGCATAATCACTTGATGACTTTTTCTTTGTAAATAAATCAAATAATCCCATACCGTTCACTCCTATCTATCATTTTTCTTGAAGAATCTGGAAAGCTTTTTGAAAAATCCAGACTCACTTAAATCTAAGAAATCTACATCTTCGCCTAAAATTCGTTTACAGATATTAAAATATGCTCGTCCGGCAAGAGAATTATCACCAACTAAAGGTTGTCCCTGATTAGTAGAAATGACAATATTCTCATCATCCGGAACGGCTCCGATCAGATCAATTGCAAGGATCTCAACGACATCTTCGATTGACATCATCTCTCCACGTTTTACCATATCCATACGAATACGGTTAACAATGAGATCGATCTTCTTGATCTCATTTGCTTCAAGAAGACCAATGATTCGATCGGCATCACGAATTGCAGATACTTCCGGTGTGGTAACGATCAATGCACGGTCTGCTGCTGCTATTGCATTCTTGAAGCCTTGTTCAATACCTGCCGGGCAGTCTAATATGATGTAATCGAACTCTTTTTTGAGTTCTTCAACCAGTTTCTTCATTTGCTCCGGCGTTACAGATGTCTTATCCTTTGTCTGTGCAGAAGGTAACAGGAAAAGATTTGGATATGTCTTATCTTTGATCAGTGCCTGCTTATATCGGCATGTTCCTTCTACAACATCAACCAGATTATATACGATACGGTTCTCCAGTCCCATAACGACATCTAAGTTACGAAGTCCGATATCGGTATCAATCAATACAACTTTTTTGTCTAATTTGGCTAATCCGGTACCAACATTTGCGGTAGTTGTTGTTTTTCCAACACCGCCTTTTCCAGATGTTATTACAATTACTTCACTCATACGTTATCCTCCATTAACATAAATTCATTATTTGTATATTGTATCTAAAATGCCATATGATTTTAAGGAATTTTCTTAAAAATCAAGGTATTATTTGATATCATAAATTGCAGATTTGGTAACCGGCTCCATACAGATCTGATGATTCCGGATCATTGCAATCATTGGTTCTTTTTTCTTCTTGAGGTGGCTCTTATTGTCTGAACAACGGGCAATTACATCAGAAATCTGGATCTGAATAGGATCCATAACCAACGCCATCACAAAAGCGTCCGGATTATTATTGCATCCTGCCGTAGCGGTTCCTTTTAAGGCTCCAATCACAACAATATTACCACCCGATGTAACATGAGCACCGGGATTCACATCCCCAATAATCACTATCGATTCCTTGGAATCCAAATCCTGTCCGGAACGGAGTGTTCCTTTGTAGAACAATCCGTTACTATCATTCTTATCATTGCTGTTTTTTGAGGTAGTATCGGCTGCATGTATATCATTATTATGAATCGTTCCAAAGATTCCTGATACTTCTACGGGTTCCTTTTCCTCTTCTGACTCCGATTCCTGTGCAGTCTGGATAATGTCAAAAAATGTGGTCTCTAAATCACTGTTTTCCTCCATAACATATTGTATATTGAGGCGTGAACATTCTTTGATCACCGTTAATACCTGATCAAGTTCTTCATTCGAAAGCTCACGGCCTTCAAATGAAACTGCCAATTGTTTGTCGCTGTCAAAGAATTCTTCGGCATCTTCTAAGCGGTGTTCTAAATCCGTTAACAATTGTGAAAACGCAATATCTTTATCAAATACAATCGAAATACCATATCGGTTGCCTTTGATTATGACTGTATTTTTCATAAAATAATCACCTCGATTTCTGCAATTTCACATATTTGTAAACTGTATTATTGGTTAAATGAATTAATCTGACATATTAACATTACCGGTCATGGAAGCACCTTCTAGTTTGTCCGGATCAAAATAATATGCATATATAAATCCTGCTAATTCTTCGGCATTACCGGAAGAATATCCATATGGGATTACCGAAGTTACGGAAATCTCCGGTCTGTTAAATGGTGCATATGATACAAATAACGCATGCGCAGGACGTGCTAAATTCTCTTCGGCAGTACCTGTCTTACCTGCCACATCAACATCAATCTGGTTAATCAGCATATCCTCATCGGTATGTTCTTTTACTACCCGGCGCATACCATTATGAACAGTATTCCATAATCCGGAAGAAATATCAACTTTACCATGAATATTATGCGGATTCTCATAGGTTGTTTTTCCGTCTTTATCAGTTATTTTTTTAATAATACTCAAATCATAGCATGTTCCGCTTGTCGCGATTGTTGTCACATAACGTGAAAGCTGGGTTGGTGTATAAGCATTGGTACCCTGACCGATAGCGCTTCGTACAGCCGATTCATCGGAAACTTTCGGCTCAATCTCATCCAATTCAATGCCGGATGTGGTGTCAAGTCCGAACAACGAAGCATATTTGGATAATTTGGAAAGTCCAACGGAGTCAGAGTAATTATCTTCTCCGCCAGCTAATCTATAACCAACTTCGTAGAAGAAGTAGTTACAAGATACTTCCAAAGCTTTTTCAATATCAATCAATCCGTGCTTGTCCGGATAATACCAGCATTTGGCAGGAGGATCAATCTTGGTAAAGATACCTTCTGCATCAATCTTCGTATCCAGATCAATCGCCCCCTCTTCTACACCGGCAATAGTTGTAAGCATCTTATAAGTAGATCCGGGAGCCGTTCTTTGCTGTGTTGCACGGTTATAGAGCGGATTGGTCTTGTCGGATACTAGTTTGGCATAATAGTCCGGGTCGACAGAATTCGTTAACAGATTGTTGTCATAACTTGGATAACTGACCATTGCCAATAATTCACCGGAATTGGTATCTGTTACAATTACAGACCCTTCACACGGATCCAATGCAAGCTGTGCGGGCGTAATCTCCAAATTGTTGATCTTTCTGCGGATGAATTTGTAATCGGATAATTTGCCGGAAATAAAGTCTGTATAATCTTTGTCGGATTCTTTATCCAATACGCCCTGCTCAAATAAAATATGGATAATCTGGTCACCACTTACACGATTGGATTTTATCATGTATTTCATGACTAATTTGTCGAATTCTGTATCATCAGAGAGAACATTCTCCAAATAATCAACCATTGCATTATATACTTCTTCGGAATCGTAATAATCGCTGGATAATTCAAAAGATGAAATATCGATCGCACCCTGGTTGATCGCGTATTTCAAAAACGTACCTAACGATATATTACCGGCAGTATATTCCTTGTATGTCTCGTCTGTGTTTTCGATCTTCTTGGTATCATATATGCCGTTATCGGACAGTATCTTATAAATGTATTCCATATAAGAAGTATATTCATTATCCAATGTGTTCATGGCAGTTGTCTCAGTAGTCAGAATGCTGCGTATACGTGATAAAACATACTCGCGTGTGGAATCCAACGTATTATTGACTGTTGTCTCATAAGAGCCGGCTTTTTTGGATGCTAAATGTGATATATCCAACGCATTATTGTCAAATAGTGCATAATATACATTCGCAATTGGAATCCGTTTGTCGTGAATATCCTCTTCGTCTACTTTCTCATCTGTAATCTTCGTAAGTAATACGCTTGCAATCTCCTTTTCGAGCGTATCATAACAATACTTTTGAAGATCCGAATCAATTGTCAAATGAATATCTTCACCTGCTACCGAATCCTGTTGGTCGGTACGTTCGATGATCTTTCCGAGGTTATCTACATAAATCTCCTGAACACCGTTCACACCGCGAAGTGTACTCTCGTATTTCTGCTCTAAACCGGTCTTACCGATCATATCATTATTGCTATATTTGTTCTTATCAGAAAGATTGGCGTTATATTCCTTCATCTCGTCAGTCGATATTGCACCGATATATCCAATGATATGTGCAAAATACTTGGAATCGTTATATACACGGATCGAATCCACTACGACATTGATTCCCATAAGATCGGAACTACATTCATTCAATTCTGCCACACTTTCGTCACTCACATCCATTGCGATCGTCACAGCCATATATTGTTGGAAACGATTGAGCCATAATGCATAACGGACGCCCATAATCTTCAATGCCTCGTCCGGAGCATAATCAGATGATATATCAAATTGCTTTTCAGATGCCAGATAATTGTAGACATCCTGCGCAGAGGCTTTCTTTTCCTTATCCGTTAGTTTGTCGGAAGATGTCTCACCATATACTTCGGCGAGAAAACGCAAACGTTCCGAATCGGAATCTGTTGTAAATTGTGGTGTTCCGTTTTTTAACCGTATCGGAAAATCCACGCATAAACTGTCACCATTCTTTTCAAGAATCTCGATCGTTTTTGCGACTACAGAATTCTTGAGTTCATTCTCGCTGACATCATTATCCGAAGCAACTTCTGATAATTGATTGCTGTTTTCAAATGTGACAGAATATGCTAATTGATTATACGCAAGTAGTTTGCCGTTACAATCAAAAATATTGCCACGGGATGCTTCTACGGTAAGCGTTTTTTTGGATTTGTATGTGAAATTATTCAGATGCTCAGATCCTTCAATGATCTGCAGACGGAATAATCGTCCGATCAGCATAGCAAATAATACGAAAATCACAACAGAAACAATAAATAATCTGTGGGATATATATTCGACAATATATTCTTTCAGTGCATGCAATAATTCGCGTATCATCATAATTGTTCAGCCTCTTTCACCCGTTTTAATCGTAAATTGATACGAACTAAAATCTTATAGAAAAATAAAGTAATCAATATCGTGTAAATCATTTCCGGCAGCATGACATCCTTCAAATACCCGAGAAAATCAAGACGGTTTCTCATAAGGAAGAATACAACATAAATAATAATGTTATAAATAAAATCATTTAAAGTAATCATAATCATAGGAAGAAGAACATCTTCCACATAATAGATTCGATGAAAAAAACCATTACCATAACCTAAAGTCATATAGATAAATGCATATGGACCTAAAACACTTCCGAAAAAGATGTCTATTAATAACCCTGAAAAGAAACCTACCAATAAGCCTTCGCGGCGACCACGCATCAAGCCAAATGACATGGTTACAATTAATAATAAATTAGGAACCACACCTGCTAGTTCAATATAATGAAAAACAGTACATTGTAATAAAAAGCATATGACGATTATGATTCCAATTGTAATACATCTTTTCATAACTATTCCTCGTTATCAGCTTCCGTTGTGTTCTCAGTTGAGGCTTCTGATGTTGTCTGATCATCTTCCGGGGACTGTGATGTTCTCTCGGATGATGTATCGGCCTCTGTGCCAGTCTCTGTATCCGTTTCTGATGTTGTTAAATCATCAGTGGATGTTCCTGTTTCTGTATTGTCTGCCGTACTATTCCGAATACTGTCATATATATTCTTATTCTTAGAATCTGTCTTATAATTGGCTTTTCGATCTAATATGACAAGTACTTCCTGAAGATTTTTGAAATCTACAGCCGGAAGACATTTGGCGGACTGTGTTAAATTGTTTGCATCCATCTTGATATCAGATATATATCCGATCAACAAACCCGGTAAAAACTTGTTACTTACATGAGATGTAACTAATTCAGCCCCTTCTTCTATTGTTACATCTTTGCTGACATATCCAACATTAATATATCCATCCTTGATGGAAGAAAGATCACCGGATACAGTACATAAAGATTCGGTTCCGGAGATAGTGGCACTGACACTGCTGTTGTCATCAATGATCGAACGCACTTTGGCATAATTCTTCCCTACTTCTGTTACAATTCCGGCAAGTCCGCCATCCGCTAATACATTACAACCAACCTGAATTCCATCATCTGTTCCTTTGTTGATCACAAATGTATAAAACCAATTCGTGGAATCCGTAGCAATGACACGTGCACCGATGGTATTATAGTCAACATATTGTTCTTTCAGCTCCAAAAGATCCTGTAAACGTTTTAATTCATAACTTTCTTGTTCACTTTTCTTAATCTCTGAAGAGTATTCGTTAATTTTCGCAGTGAGTTCTTTGTTCTCTTTGATCAATGCATTCTTATCCTTATGTTCCACCATGCGGTTATATAACGATCCGCCTACTTCGTTAATACCAGATTGCATAGGTGTAACAATTGCGCTTGTGACTGCCTGTAATGGCGCAAAGCGATTCTTAAATACAACTGAAAAGAATAATAAGACAAAGCATATCACTGTCATAAACAGATAGATATATTTCGGTGGTATCTCTTTCTTATCATGAAAATTCAAGAGTAAATCCTCCTTTAAATCAAACGGTAAACAATAATTCCGATAATCAGTCCGATAATACTTGCAATATTGATCGTTATTGTAAGGCCAAAGGTGAATACTAATATTCCCAGATCTAATACGACCGGCGATGTCAATCCAAATGTCTTGCCATAGGCAAGCCAGCGCAACGCTCCAACATCAGCAGCTAACGTTCCAAGATAGCCACCCAGTACAATTCCACATAACAAAATGACAAGTAATATCCAATTATTCTTTCTTGTATTACTAACTGCTGCCATATTCAAACTCCTTATCTGTCAATTGTTTCCAGTGTTTCCTGTTGAAAATTATCACATTTGATTATAATAGCATATCTTTTGTAAATCTACAAGATTACACCTATGCATTTTTCAAATCGATCAGTCCCTTTTCTTCTAATCGTGCCAGGGATTTCAGAATTCCGAATTTGGCATGATCATAGGACAAACCACCCTGAAAATAGACAGTATAGGGTTCGTGCATTGGGGCATCTGCCGATAATTCAATGGATGCTCCGGATATAAATGCTCCGGCAGCCATGATTACATCGCAATCGTATCCCGGCATTGCCCATGGTGTCGGTGTGACATGGGAATCAACCGGTGCGGCATATTGAATGCCTTCACAAAATGCAATCACCTTATCCGGATCATGGAAGGTAACTGCCTGAATGATATCATGTCTGGATTCGGCTGCATCCGGTGTGCAGGTAAATCCAAGATGTTCGTATAAATTGGCTGCAAATATTGCACCTTTTAATGCACCGTTAACAACCTGTGGAGCCATGAACAATCCCTGGAAGAAATCCTTGTTGACACCGAGAGTTGCACCGACTTCCCCACCAAGACCGGGTGCTGTTAAGCGATAATAAGCATTCTCCACACATTCTTTTGTTCCGCAGATATATCCGCCAATCGGTGCAAGTCCGCCACCCGGATTCTTGATCAGAGAACCGACAACCATATCAGCACCGACATTAGAAGGCTCTGTTAATTCCACAAATTCACCGTAGCAGTTGTCGACCATGCAGATGATATCCGAATTGATCTCTTTGATAAATGCAATCAATTCGCCAATCTGTGCAACACTGAAAGTCGGTCTGGTAAGATACCCTTTGGAACGCTGGATCGTAACCATCTTCGTTCTGGATGAAATCGTCTGTTTGATCTTGTCATAATCAAAACTTCCGTCTTCTAATAATTCTACCTGCTTGTAGGTTACACCATATTCCGCAAGTGAGCCTTTGGAAGGTCGGATTCCGATAATCTCTTCCATCGTATCATATGGTTTGCCAACAGGAGAAACCAATTCATCTCCCGGACGCAGATTAGCAGATAAAGCAAGGTATAACGCATGCGTGCCGCAGGTGATCTGCGGGCGAACCAATGCAGCCTCTGTTCCAAAGATATCGGCATATACTTTTTCTAATGTTTCCCTACCGATATCATTGTATCCGTATCCGGTTGTCGGTGCAAAATGTGCTTCGGATAAGCGGTGTTTTTGCATAGCGTGTAACACTTTTAACTGATTACACTCTGTGATCCGGTCAATCTCCTCAAAACGTTCCTTGAGTGAATTCTCAATGGTCCGGCTTAATTCGTATACTGTTTTTGAAATGCCCATGGATTCATAAGCTTGTTGTAAATTATCAAACATCGTACTCTCTCCTTATGTATATGATGCGATATCTGCATCTGTAATATCCTCTATATGATCTGTCTGTCATGCAGTTGCTGCTGCATATATGCCAACTGCTGCCCGGTATCCGGTAATTGCGTCTTATCCACCCAGATGACGTCACGTTCTCTGCGAAACCACGTGAGCTGCCGTTTGGCAAAATGACGGGTATCCCGTTTCAGAATATAGACGGCTTCGTCTAAACTACAGGTGCCCTGCAAATACGGAATGATCTCTTTGTAACCAAGTCCCTGCATGGAAACCATATCGCTGGTGCATCCATAGGACAGAGCCTGCCGTACTTCCTCGACAAGACCTTCTTCTAACATCTGATCGATTCGCAATTCGATGCGGTCATATAACTTCTGGCGGTCGTCATTCAATACAAAATAAGCATATTGATAAGGAGAACTCCTCTCCCGCTCTTGCGCATTATGCCAGGATATCGGATATCCGGTATCGTGATAAAATTCCAATGCGCGGATTACCCGTTTGACATTGTTTTCGTGGATGGTATCATAGGAAACCGGATCGATCGTTTTCAATTGTTCATGCAGTGCGTGTGCACCGTGTAAAGAAGCATACTGCTCTAATTCCTTACGATATGCTGATTCAGTTGTCTCTTCAAAAGCAATATCATATAAAAGTGCCTGAATATAAAAACCGGTTCCACCGACTACGATTGGAATCTTTCCCTTTGCATAAATCTCTTCCAAGGCAGCTTTGGCCATCTTTTGGAACAGAAATACATTAAAATCTTCGGTAGGATCTAATACGTCAATCAGATGATGCGGAATTCCCTGCATCTCTTCTTGTTTAATCTTAGCAGTTCCAATGTTCAATAATTTGTACACTTGCATGGAATCTGCAGAGATCATTTCTCCGTTTACTGCTTTTGCAAGCTCAATCGACAAAGCTGTCTTGCCGACAGCAGTTGGACCGGTCAATATGATCAATGGTTTTTTTTGACACATAACGGTGTACTCCTCTTAATCCTGAATTCTTTTAAATTTACGCTCCAATTCTGTCTTTGTCAATGAGATCATGGTCGGGCGTCCGTGTGGACAGTTGTATGGATTGTCTAATGTGAGTAGTTCGTCAATCAGGGCATCTGCTTCCTGAAAGGAAATCTCTGTATTTCCTTTGATGGCAGCTTTGCATGCCATTCCCGATAATTTTTCCACAAAAAAGTCTATCTGAAGTCTTCCGGTATCCGCAGAAAGGGCATTGAGCAGTGCATCAAATAAGGATTGTGGATCTACACCCATGATATCATCCGGCATTGCACGTATGACAATAGAATCATCTCCGAAATCCTCCAAATCAAATCCAGTCTGTTCAAACAGATCCATATGGCTGATGACCAATGCATGCTCAGCACTGTCTAAATGTACAACTTTCGGTGGCAATAATTGCTGGGAAATGACATTTTTTTCGGACATTTGGCGCATCAGTCGTTCAAACATTACTTTTTCATGTGCGGCATGTTGATCCATGATATACATTTTGCTGTCGTATTCCACAATCCAATAAGTCTTAAATACCTGACCAATCAATCGATGAGATTTTCTTGCATCTTCTGATATAAATTGCTCAAGCGGCATAGACAACTGTTCCGGCTTGGAAAGTGTTTCCGGCTTGGAAGATATTTCCGGTGTCACAGCTTCCATATGTTCTTCAATCGGACTTATGATTTCCGGCTGTTTACGATCAATTTTCTGTACAGTTTCCAGTGCAGGAGAAGCAGATTTAACTGTAGTTTCCGTTACGGTAACATGTTGGGATATAGTTACGGATTCCGGTACAGCAACAGGTTGGGATACTGTTATGGATTCCGAGACTGTTACGGGTTGGGATACGGTCATGGATTCCGGTGCAGTAACGGGTTGGGGTACAGTAACGGATTCTGGCACTGCAGTTACAGCGGTTTTACGATTATCTGCAACATCTTTTCGGGCGGATTCCTGCTGATACCGGATTGCTCTGGCTTTTTTCTCGAACGGTTCCGGGACATTTGCATTCAATTGACGCTGCTGCTCAATAACGATTGCTTTTTCCTCTTTGGCGGAGCGCAAAGATACATCCGGAATCATTTCTTCCTGTAACAAAGCCTGACGCACACTGTCTTTTACAAATTGGAAAAGGCGTTCTCCGTCTGCATATTTTGATTCCATTTTTGCAGGATGTACATTGACATCTAATTTGGTGCTGTCTAATGTAAAATGCAGTGCCGTAAACGGAAATTTGTGTATCATAACAAAGGACTTATATGCTTCCTCAATTGCTTTTGTGACAACTACATTACGGATGGACCGCTCATTGATAAAATAATGCTCAAAACTCCGGTTTCCTTTTGATACAAAAGCCTTTCCGATATATCCTTCCACTTTGAATTCATCTACCTGCCGTTTGATCGGTAACAAGTTTGATGAGACATCTTTTCCGTATATATGATAGATCACATCCTGCAATTTGCCATTACCGGATGTTGTAATCTTATTATTGCCATTTATGATGTATTTGAACGATATATCCGGTCTGGAAAGTGCCAAACGGGTGATCAGATCGGTAATGTAACCGCCCTCTGTCATAGGGGTTTTCAAAAATTTCTTACGGGCAGGAACATTGTAGAATAGATTTCTTACTATGATCGTTGTTCCAGTCGGTGCACCAATCTCTTCACTTGCAATCTCCTTGCTTCCGTGGATCTCATAACGAAGTCCGGTTAAAGCATGCGCTGTTTTGGTGATCAGTTCTACCTGTGCGACGGCTGCAATACTGGCTAAAGCTTCACCACGAAATCCTAATGAACTGACACTGAGTAAATCTTCAATTGTCATAATCTTACTGGTTGCGTGACGTATAAATGCCGTCGGCACTTCGCCTTTTTCGATACCTGCCCCGTTATCGGTAATTCGAATAAATGACAATCCACCGTCTTTGATCTCTACTGTGACTGCCGTTGCTCCGGCATCAATTGCATTTTCCACTAATTCCTTTACAACTGAGGAAGGGCGCTCTACTACTTCGCCCGCAGCGATCTTATTGATCGTTGCCTGGTCTAATACTTTAATCATGTATATACTCCTATCCCAATCCTATCCGGATACAACTATTATATATGTCCGGATTTCTCAATCTGTATTGTTATCACAAACTTATATCTCAATATACATGTATCTATTTTAAACGTTCTTGCAGATCATTCAAATATAACAACGCTTTCATTGGTGTCATGTTGGACAGATCTAACGCTTTGATGTCAGCAACCACACTGGATTCCTCAGCATTGCCAAATAACGATAATTGTCCGGCGGTATCCTTTGAACGTCCTTTGCTCTTTCCCTTGCTATGTACATCTTCTAATATCTTTGGCATGATGTCTGCCGCTGCGGTAACGGTAATATCGTGTTCCGATAATTCGGCAGCGATCTCTTTTGCACGGGCAAGTACCACATCCGGAACACCGGCAAGTTTTGCAACCTGAATACCATAACTTTTATCTGCGCCACCCTTGATGATCTTGCGCAAGAAGACGATGTCATCACCGGACTCCTTTACGGAAATACAATAATTATTGACACCTTCCAATTTGCCTTCTAATTCCGTCAGTTCGTGATAGTGCGTTGCAAATAATGTCTTGGCACCTAACAGATCCTTGGAACTGATATATTCCACAACCGCCCATGCGATAGATAATCCGTCAAATGTTGAAGTACCACGGCCAATCTCATCCAAGATCAACAGACTGTTTGCAGTTGCGTTGCGTAAGATGTTGGCAACTTCACTCATTTCGACCATAAATGTACTCTGTCCGGATGCAAGATCATCCGAAGCACCTACACGCGTAAAAATGCGGTCAACAATTCCAATGTCGGCACTTTTTGCCGGAACGAATGAACCAATCTGAGCCATCAACACGATCAAAGCAACCTGACGCATATAGGTGGATTTACCTGCCATGTTTGGTCCGGTAATAATGGATACCCGGTTAAGGTCATTATCCAAATAGGTATCATTTGTTATGAAGGAATCGTTATCTAATACTTTTTCAACTACCGGATGTCTTCCCTCTATAATGTTGATCCGTCCCTCCTCATTCATGGAAGGTCTGACAAAATGATTCTTCTCCGCAACATATGCAAGGGAGGAAAGCGCATCCAGATCCGCGATGATCTTAGCGGTTTTCTGTACCCGTTTTACTTCTAATCCGAGTCTATCACGAAGTTCACAAAACAAATCATATTCTAAGCCGTACAGACGATCCTCTGCCCCTAATATCTTACCGGCAATATCTTCTAGTTCATCAGTAGAATATCGCTCAGAATTGGCAAGTGTCTGTTTACGGATAAAATAGTCCGGTACCTGATCCTTGAATGAATTGGTAACATCAAAATAATACCCGAATACTTTGTTGAATTTGATCTTCAGGTTCTTAATCCCGGTTGCTTCCCGTTCTTTGGCTTCCAGATCCAATAACCATTGTTTACCGTCTGATTTGGCATGCTTTAATTCGTCAACGGTCGTATTATAACCATCCTTGATCATACCGCCCTCTTTGATCAGAATCGGTGGTTCTTCAATGATCGCAGCATCAATTGCAGCGTATAGATCCTCTAATTCATCTAATTCTGATTCGTATTGTGCAAGTAACCCAGTCGGGAATTCTCTTAGAATACTCTTTACATGTGGCAGGATTCCGATGGAATTCTTGAATGCGATCAGATCTCTTGGATTAGCGGATTTCAGAGTGATGCGTGTCATCAGACGTTCTAAATCATAGACGGCACTTAAATATTCCCGGAGTTCATCCCGCGTGATCATGGAATCATTAAATGCTTCCACGGCGTCTAATCGTTCTTCAATCCGATCTTTTCGGATACATGGCTGCTCCACCATGGCACGCAGGGTTCTTGCACCCATAGCGGTTTTCGTCTTGTCCAATACCCAAAGCAATGAGCCACGTTTGTTCTTGTCACGCATGGTTTCGCACAATTCCAGATTCCGTCTTGAAGCACTATCCAAGACAACATAGTCTTCCACATGATATGTACTGATATGGTTGATATGGTCTACACAGCCCTTCTGGGTATCTTTTAGATAATATATGAGACATCCGACCGAACATGCGGCATCCGACAGATCTTTGAGTCCCAAACCTTCCAGATTCATCACATGGAACTGTTCTTTGATCAGACGTTCATCCATCTCTGTTTCGTAGTACCAGTCTTCCATCACACTGACCATTGTATGTTCTTTGTCGTGCAACTGGTCAAGACGAGCCATATATTCTCCGTCTTCTTCCTCTGTAATTGTCTCGTTGATCAGAATCTCAACCGGTGCAAATTTGGCAATCTCGTCCATAACTTTTGAAAAGCGATCCACTTCTGTCGTATAGAAATCACCTGTTGTGATATCGACAAATGAGATTCCGTAATGTTCCCCGCGATATATGCTCATCAGATAATTATTCTTCGTCTCGTTTAGACTGTTGGCACTCATATTCGTGCCCGGTGTTACAATCTGAATAACTTCACGCTTTACAATTCCTTTGGCAGTCTTTGGATCTTCTACCTGCTCGCAGATGGCAACCTTGTAGCCTTTTTCCACTAGGCGGTTCATGTAATTCTCGTATGCGTGATAGGGAATTCCACACATCGGTGCACGTTCTTCCATACCACAATCCTTGCCGGTCAGTGTAATCTCCAATTCTCTTGATGCAGTGATCGCATCATCAAAAAACATTTCGTAGAAATCACCTAACCGATAAAACAGGATACAGTCTTTATACTCTTCTTTGGTCTTGCAGTATTGCTGCATCATTGGTGTCATTTATGCATTCTCTCTTTCTCCAAGATAATAAAATCCTTTGGACTCTAATAATTTCACCTGTTGAAATGTTCCGATCAGTTCTTTTCCGCCCGGAAAATGAACCAGTGTATTATTGGAAAGCCGGCCGGTAAGCAACGTATCATCCTGTTCATCTAAGCCTTCTACCAATACTTCCATTGTTTTTCCTTCATCTCTGCCGCAAACTTCGGACGCAATGTCCTGTACTTCTGTTAACAGGCGGTTAAAACGATCTTTGATCTCTGCTTCTGTAGCGGCAAATTCCATATTGGCTGCCGGAGTACCGCTTCTTTTCGAATAAATGAATGTAAATGCAGAATCAAAACGTACACGGCGTACCACGTCTAAAGTATCCTCAAAATCTTCCTCTGTCTCGGTTGGAAATCCAACAATAATATCTGTTGTAAGAGAAATGTCCGGAATGGCAGTCTTAATCTTGTCAACTAATGCCAGATAATCTTCTTTGGTATAACGACGGTTCATATCCGTAAGTACCTTTGTACTTCCAGACTGCATCGGCAGATGTAGATGTCTGCAGATCTTCTTAGACTTTGCCATCACTTCGATCAATTCATCCGACAGATCCTTTGGATGGGAAGTCATGAACCGAATCCGCTTCAGACCGTCAATCTGTTCTACCCGTTCTAATAATTGCGCAAAAGATATCGGTTCCTCCAGATTCTTACCATAAGAATTCACATTCTGTCCTAACAGCATAACCTCTACGACACCATCTGCCACTAATTCCTCTATCTCATGAATGATGTCTTCCGGTTTTCTGGAACGTTCCCGTCCGCGGACATACGGAACAATACAATAACTACAGAAATTATTACATCCAAACATAATATTGACGCCGCATTTAAAGTCATATTTGCGATCAGCAGGAAGATCTTCTACGATCTCATCCGTTCCTTCCCAGATATCGATCACCATACCTTTTGTATCTAGTTTGGCTTCGATCAATTCTGCTAACTTGAACACATTGTGTGTTCCGAAAATGATATCCACATGACGATAGCTTTGCTTGATCTTCTCCACTACCTGGCTCTCCTGCATCATACATCCACAAAGAGCAATCAGCATATGTGGATTCTTTTTCTTGTATTTCTTCAATTGCCCTAATCTGCCATATACACGCAGATTTGCATTCTCCCGTACCGTACAGGTATTCATGATCAGGAAATCTGCATCTTCACTCTCCGTGCGGACATATCCGATCGTTTCCAGAATACCTTCTAATTTCTCACTGTCCTTTGCATTCATCTGACATCCGAAACAGACACTGCAATAAGTGAGTGGTCTGCCTAATTCTTCGGATACCTTGGCGAGTCGGACTTTGAGTCGTGCCATGATCTCCTTCTGCTTTGCTGCTTCTAATTCATTTATATTTGGTTCTGTTCTCATCCGTGTCTCCTATATGATAATTATTATTAAAACACAATATCTTGTGATAGATATCGATACGCATACATATTTACTATACCTAAAAAACAAGAAAATTGCAACAAAAGGAAAAGGGATTTCTGAAATTAATTCAGAAATCCCTTAAAAATCGGATCGTATTACCGAAGGGTGATTTTCTTGGTGACCGCTGCTCCTGTTCCGCGGAATTTATTACTCTTGGCCGTTGCTATTTTTACTTTTAGCTTCTTCTTGGTTCGTTTTCCTCTGTAATAATCGCTATAGGTGCAGGTTTTTCCTTTTAGTTTACAAATGGTTCCGTTTACGCTCAGGTATTTTGTCTTCAAACCGGGAGCCTTCTTTTTCAGTACGATCTTCAATTTGTAGCTTGTGGTATAATAGCCACCGGTATAATACCCGCGATGCCATATCCCTAAAGTATCATAATAACCGCTATTGTATTTGCGTGAAATATATTTGGTTTTGTATCCGTATGCTTTGATTGATTTTACAGCAGGTTTTTTCTTGGAACCGGTTATGATACTGATCTGTTTAGACGGCGCACTGTATAATGGTTCTTTTCCTGCCTCTTCTATACAATTGACAAGTCGGAACGTATATTTCGTATCCGGTTTTAATCCACTTACAACACGTTCTTCTACGTTCACTGTTTTCACATTTTTCACATCTACCCATTTGTTGCCATCTTTCATCTGAATCTGTCCTAAACCTTTCAGATTCATTTTGGTAGTTCCCACATTAAACGAATATTCCTGCAGAATCGGAGCTTCCGGTACAGAATGATATTCATACGTGTATTCCTTAAATCCGTAACCGTCTGCATATAAGACAACTCTTAATGTATGATAACCTGCTGATGAATTATTCAGTACACCGCTCCATCCGGTAGATGTTCTATCACCATAAGAACGAAGTTCGCTTCCGGCTGAAAATACATAAGTTTCCGGTGATCCGGTAAGTGTTACCGTAAACGGTACATTG
>OLPV01000358.1_pt1 | contig 41403 bp, 27 predicted proteins | sample 1671961 | NCBI WGS metagenome assembly OLPV01 (sample SAMEA3136630, study PRJEB25190) | human gut metagenome | biome: human gut; feature: human-associated habitat; material: faeces | place: Austria | collected 2013 | reverse complement strand
GGGCTACGCCCCAAACCCCATTTTTAAAAATTATGTAGGTTTATCGACAGTCTGATATACAGAGTATCAAGAAAAAAATTATAGAAACGGTATGGGAAATGTATTGTAACGGTTATGATACATTTCAAGTCAATTGTGAATACGCATTACAGCAAAGAATGCTATAAAATTGCAGAAGAGATTATGATACGCAAAAGTGATATTGTTATATTATTCGGGTTCTCAGAAAGTATACGGTACTATTCGGATTTTTATAGTATACCTCTCATAAATCCGGATTAAATAAAAAAGCAGTACCGAAAAACGATACTGCTCTTTGTCATACTTTCATTGATTACTTTGCGCTGATTGTCATCTTATATCTTGCGATCTTTTTTCCGCCGAGTATCTGAATACCCTTCTTTTCTTCAAAGACCCCGCTGTCATCATCGTAATCGTCACTGCCACACCAAGGCTCAATGCAGATAAATCCTGCGCGCTTTCCTGCGAGAGTCCAGAGTCCGAGTGTTTCAAAGCCCTCAAAAGCTATGCTTGCAAGAGTTTTTTTGCCTTCTGTAAGCTTTACGGCTCTCGACTTTATGTTATCAAAATAAACCACATCGTTATCAAACATTTCATAGCTCAGCGGGAGCTTTGTTGTACCGTCAAGCCGCTGTATGCGATCCTTGCTCCTGAATAACCTTGTTTCAAGATCCATAACGGGAGTTGACGCTTTTTCACGCTTTTCAAACACCAGTGTGCAATTATCAAGGTCGTTACAGGCTATAGCCGGATGAGCACCTATGCAGAACGGTATCCTGTCATAGCCCGGATTGTACACGCTGTATCCGATCTCTATCCTGTCATCAAAAAGATTGTACTGTAAAGCAAGCTGAACGCTGTACGGATAACTTTTCTTTATTGGTGTGTAATTATAGGCAAGGATCAGCGAATTTCCGCTTTGACGCACTGTCACAAAGGTATTATCACGGGCAAATCCATGCTTTGAAAGCGAAACCTCCTTGCCGCCTATTACAGTTTTATTATTTTTGACATTGCCTATTGCAGGGAAAAGAACAGGCGATGTCTTACCCCAGAAAGCAGGGTCGGCACACCACATTATCTCTCTGCCGCCGATAACGAGCGATTTAAGTTCAGCTCCCTCTGATGAGATCACAGCCTTTGAATTATGTGTTTTAAGCTCAAACATCATACAGTTACCTCTAATGCTTATTGCTGATAAGCTGTAAGCTTATCGTTTTCTATAGTGAGATTAGGATTGTTGAACTTCCAGTTATTTATAAACTCAGGCATTTTCTTTGTTGTGCCCTTGAAATCCGGGAGTTCGCTCAACGTTATCACCTTGTCACTGGAGAACACACCCTTTAAAAATTCTTCACTCATACGTTCGGTATTCACCGATGGTGTTCCGCCAAGCTTTGTTATTATCGCTCCCGAACCGCTTGCCGCGCAAACAAATTCTTTGCACCAAGGCATATAATAAAGCCATTTTACCTCACTGCTTTCAGCAAATACAGCCTCGGGATCCGGTATATAACCGACCTCGGAAAGTGCTGTCATCTTGCTTGTATCGGTACATTTTGAAAGCTCTTTATATTTTGCCTTCTGCTCGCTATGGTTTTCGCTTGTGGGATATATATCGATACCGCTGATATCATATGTATTGGCATTTACTGTTGTAAGTTTCGACTGACCGTTCCATACCCATATAAGGTTTGTAAGCTTATGATAGTTTTCAAGGCGGTCGTATACCATATACCACAGCTTCTGATAGAGCTGTTTCTTATATGTTTCCTTGTCCTTCATACCCCACCAGAACCAGTTTCCGCTTGCCTCGTGAAGAGGACGCCATATAACGGGAACGCCTGCTGTTTCAAGGCGCTGTAAGTAAAGCGCGATAGTGTCGATATCTTCAATAACCACATTATATTCCTTTGTTCCCGGAGTTACAGCATTTTCAAGGCTGAAGTTGCGGATATCCTTGCTGTAGAATGCAGTACCTTTAACACTGTCATCATCAATATCAACAGGAACTTTCCAGTGCCAGCAGAAAGAAACTATACCGTTCTGCTCATTATGCCACTTGATAGCTTCTTCGATCTGCGTGTAATCAGGTTCGTCAGTCCCCTGTGCATACAGGAAATCAAAGCCCATTATAGCAGGCATATCACCTGTCGTATTGTAATACATAATATTTTCAAACTGATTAGCATCAGAATACTGCTGACCCGCAAGTATCTGCTTTCCGTAAACGCTCTTTAAATAATTGAAAAGCTCGAGCGTTTCTTCATTGGTGTTCTCAGAAACAGGCTTTGAACCGTCGGGTGTCTTTGCTTCAAGCTTTTTGATAAGTGCGTCTACGTCTGTTTCGTATTTTAACGCAACATCCATATCTATCTTTCCGTTTTCGTCAACGGCGATAGGATTTGAGCGAAGCTTCTGTTCGTTGTCCGTATTTCCTGACGATGTGCCGTCAGCAGAAGTCGATGCATTTCCGCTGTCGATATTTCCTGATGTATCACCGCCGTTGCAGGCTGTCATAGACAAAATCAGCGATACGGCAATAAGTGCCGCGATTATTCTCTTCATTTGTGGATATCCTTTCCGTTTAGTTAAATTTAATCTTCTGTTTTTCGGAATTAACTCCGATTAACTTAATTATATCAAATTGACAAATAAATTTCAATAGTTTTAAAAAATTCAGTTTGCTTTGTAAATAAAAGTAAATTTTCACGTCAATTTCCAAAGTAAAATTTCGGATAAAAATATTGACCGCGTGACGAGGATATGGTAATATAAATATGTATATAATGTACGGTGACTTTGCTGAAAGTGCAAAGCACCATTAAAATGAAAGAGGTATATTTAACCGCATGGAAATACAGCTACTCATAATCATCATAATAATGATCGCTTGTTCGGCTTTTTTCTCGGCAAGCGAAACAGCACTTACCGGTGCTAATCGCATACGACTGAAAAGCATGGCTGAAAACGGCTCCAAGGGCGCTAAAATGGCACTCAAGCTGCTTGACAAATACGATAAGGTTATCACAACAATACTTATCGGCAACAACATAGTAAACATAACCGCATCTTCACTCGGTACTATACTTGCGACAGCAATAGTAGGTCCTGACAATGCGGCGCTCGTATCGACAGTGGTACTGACGCTTGTGATACTCACATTCGGCGAGGTAATGCCGAAAAGCCTTGCGAAAGACCACTCAGAAGGAATGACAGTCGCAACGAGCGGAATAATCACATTCCTTACATTTATATTCACTCCCCTGTCAGCTTTATTTATACTGCTTAAAAAGCTTGCAAACAAGCTGTTCGGAAATAAAAAAGAGGTTACTGTAACAGAGCAGGAGCTAATGGCTATAATCGATGAGATCGAGGACGAGGGCGTACTTGAGGAGCAGGAGCGTGACCTTGTAAAGTCAGCACTTGAATTTGACGAAACGGTAGTCGATGAGATTATCACTCACCGTGTAGATGTAATAGCTGTTGATGTAAACGAAGATATCGAAACGGTAAAGGAAACCTTCATCAACGAGGAATATTCAAGGCTTCCCATTTACGAAGGCTCTATCGACCACATTATCGGCTTTGTCAGCCAGAAGGACTTTTTCAAGAAATATCTTACTAAAAAGGATGATGAAACATTCTTACTGCGTGATATAATGCAGGAGATTCACTATGTTCCTCATCTGATGAAGATAAGCGATATAATGAAACAGATGCAGAAGGACAAGGTGCATATGGCTGTCGTACTCGACCAGTACGGCGGAACGCTCGGTATAGTTACGCTTGAAGATATACTTGAACAGCTTGTCGGCGAAATATGGGACGAAAATGATGAGATAGTCGCACCTGTTACATTCGTTTCCGAAAACGAGTTCAATGTCAACGGCGATGTATCGCTTACCGCTTTCAAGCGCTACTGGCATAACCGCACGGGAGATAATCCTAAAATTGACGGTAACGCAAAGACAGTCGGCGGCTGGGTGCTTGAGCTTTTCGGAAAAATACCCGAAACAAACGAAAGTGTCACAACAGACGATTTCAGGATAACGGTTCTTAAAGTCAGCGAAAGAAGAATAGTAAAGGTACGCCTTACTGTAATTTCCAAACCTGAAAATAAGGAATAATATGCGTGTACTGTTTATAGTCTGCGCCGTACTGGGTACTGTCGGGATATGCGGACTTCTTGTAATGCTGCTGTTCTTCAGACTGAAAATAAATCTCGGCTTCAGACTGCCGAAGGGCAGGACGATACCGATCGAGCAGTTTATTCCGCAAGGAATATACGGCTATACGGTATTTACGGCTGTGTTCGGATATTTCGGACTGTTACTGCTTCCTCTGTCGCTGCCGTGGTACTTTATCGTACCTGCCGATATAGCTATGGCATTTATCGTGAACTTTATCGGTAGACATTTTCTCTCCCCCGCCGTAAAGCGCTTTGTAAACGGTAAAGCGCCGAAGCCCGATGACCTCACCGGATATGAAGCAACTGCGCTTGAGAATATAGGCGGGAACGGCTACGGCAAGGTAAAAGTAAAATACGAGGGTATAAGCTACCGTTTTGACGCGATATCCGTGTACCATACCGATATTGAGTCCGGTGAAAAGGTCGATGTGGTTACAGGTGAAGATGAGCTTCTGTTTGTCCAGAAAAAAGACGAGATATATAAAGTTTTTGATGAAGAAATTGAACCCGCGACTAAAGCGGAAAGCGACAAACACACCGAACCGAAAAGGCAGAATGACAGCTTTGTAAGAAAGAAAAAAGCTGAAACAAATGAAAATCAGAAAGAAGAATAATAAATGTTTTCTAAGGAAATAACAACTACTGCGGACGATTACCGCACATTGGTAAAATTCACGGAATATTCGCTTAAAAAATCCAATAACATTCTGTTCATTGCTATGGCTGTACTTGCGGTGGCATCGCTCGTTATCGGGCTTGCGGGAATGATCCCGCTGTATGTTTCGGCTGCTGTATGTATTATTTGTGTTGCGGTGATCCTTGCCGATATTCTTCTTATATCCAAGAAAGCTAAGGACGGCATAAAGTACGGCAAGGTAGCACTCAACGCAAAGCGCACTTTCAGTTACGATGCCGCATCGGTAAAAGTTTTCGGCGGAAGAACAGCAACGGATATAAACGCACAATGGAACACAATTTTCAAGATATATGAGATTGAAAATTGTTTTATCATATATTTCAGGTATGACCTTGCGTTCTGTCTGCCGAAAAATCAGCTGACCCCGCAGGAAACGCTGAATGTAAGAAATTATTTCATAAAGAAAATGGACGGTAGGTTCATTAAAAAATGCAAATGATAAAAACAGGAGAAACAAGAATATGTTAAAGAAATTAAAAAAACAAGTGCTTGATGCTAACCTTTTGCTCCCGAAATACGGCCTTATAACATTCACATGGGGCAACGTTTCAGGAATAGACCGTGAAAGAGGACTTGTCGTAATTAAACCCTCAGGTGTCGAATATGACGGTATGACGGTCGATGACCTTGTAGTTGTAACTCTTGACGGCGAACAGGTCGAAGGTAATTTAAGACCGTCAAGCGACACACCGACACATCTTGAACTTTACAAGGCATTCCCTAACATCGGCGGTATTGTCCACACACATTCACAGTGGAGTACGACCTTTGCACAGAGCGGACTTGATATTCCCGCGCTCGGCACAACGCACGGCGACTATTTTTACGGTGCTATACCCTGCACAGACAAGATGACACCCGAAGCTATCGGCGGCGAATACGAAAAGGAAACCGGCACAATAATAATTGACACATTCAAAAAGCGTAATATAAATCCCGATGCCGTACCTGCTGTAAACGTGCACTCTCACGGTCCGTTTGCGTGGGGCAAGGATGCAACAGAAGCCGTACACAATGCGGTCGTACTTGAAAACGTGGCAAAGATGGCTATGTTCGATCTGTTGCTTGACAAGAATATTGAGCCTATGCAGCAAGAGCTTCTTGATAAGCACTATCTGAGAAAGCACGGCGCTAACGCATATTACGGACAGAAATAACGGCTTAGGGGGAATAATATGAATATTTACTGCCTATCGGAAGGCGAGCTTTATAATATTGAAAACGGCAAGGAACGCCGTGTTCCTTGCGAGCGTGTGGAAAGCTACCGTGACGTGATCCGTAAGATGAAAGCCCGCGACGAATGGAAAACCACCGGCAAGGGTGCTAAATTTATGGGCGTTGAGCCAAAGGAATACAACGAGGAAGAAACGTACAGTATGCTCAGAGGCATCGGGTCTTGCGGCGACAAGCTGATATATTCTACCTTTGCGGATAATGTCGGCGGTATGTATTTCAAAGACGGCGATGGAGAAAACTACATATTTGCAAACCGCGAAGAAATAATCAATGATATTGACTGCTATGACGGAAAATGCGTTGTCAGTGCGGGAAACGGGTATTATGAAAATCACATCGCGCTTGTAAGCACCGACAACGGCAGCTTTGAACAGCTTACAGAAGGGTTCACCAGCGAAACGCACCCGTTTATTTCACGCAGGAACAGCGATATAATCTACTATACTGCTATGGGGTTTGCAACAGACAGAAGCGGAAATGTTGCAGAAAAAAGTCCGTGCACGATATGTATTTACGATACCCGGAGCGGTACTATAGATGAGTATATTGCCGAGGACGGATATGACTGCATAAAGCCACAGGATGACGCTGACGGCAATATATACTACATACGCAGAAAATACGTTTCATCAAAACCAAAAAGTAACCTGCTTATAGACATACTTATGTTCCCTGTCAGAATAATCAAGGCTATAGGTGGATTTTTAAGCGTATTCTCAATGGCGTTCGGCGGAGAGCCTTTGCGCACCGGAGGAAAAAATCCCGCAAAGAGTAAGACTGCCGATGAGCGTGAAGCGTTTATCGAGGGCAATATGATAAAGGCTGAAAAACAGCTTAACGGCAACGCGGACGACGGTGTTATCCCGTCCGACTGGGAGCTTGTTAAACGTGACAAGAGCGGAAACGAAACTGTTATAAAAAAGCGTATAATGGATTACAGACTTCTTGAAAACGGCGATATAATCTATTCTAACGGAAGCCGTATCGGAAAGTTGGAGGGTGATAAAAACACCATTCTCTGCAAGATAAAGTACGCAAACTCAATAACCGTAACTGAATAAGACAAAATTAAGCCGCCGTGCAAATCTGCACGGCGGCTCTTGCTATTAAGAATTAAAGATTACTTGATGATATACTTATCAAGCTCAGCCATAAGTTCATCGCAGTCATCGCTGTGCACACGAAGCTCAAGAGGCTTTGAAAGATCTAAGCTGAAGATACCCATTATCGACTTAGCGTCAATTGCATATCTGCCGCTTACGATATCAACATCGTAATTGCACTTTGTAACTGTAGTTACGAAATTCTTAACGTCTTCAATGGTATTGATTCTGATATTAGCTGTTTTCATACAAAAAACCTACCTTTCATTTTTCGGCTTTCCTGTCCGATTGATTTCATTTTACCAAAATGTAAGGCGGTTGTCAATTGCTTTTAAACTGAATTTACTTAAATTTTTCAATCGGAGAGGTGACCGTTAGCCTGATTTCCCTTTTTCCGCCTTAATTATGTAAGAGCTTATCGCTTCTTACAACTATATAATAGCACATTTCACACAGCGGTCAAGAGTATTATTGTCAAAAACACGCCACAACTTGCAAAATTCGTAATAATAAAGTATAATTAAGCAGTCGGGAGTTTACTTTTAGTGAAACTTACCACAATTTATTATGGAAGTGATATTATCAGATATACCGTACAGACCTTCGGCTGCAAAGTCAACCAATACGAAAGCGCTTTGATAGCAAAAGCTATGGACGAACACGGATACAAGAAAACCGACGATATTTTTACGGCAGATATCGTTATAATAAACAGTTGTTCGGTGACGGAAAACAGCGATAAAAAAGCAAAACAGCTGATAAATAGGATAAAAAGCCGCGACCCTATGAAGACAGTCGTGCTGACGGGCTGCTTCCCGCAGGCTTTTCCCGAAACTGCGGCGAAGCTGTCGGCAGATATCGTAACAGGTACAGAGCACAAGGAAAGTCTTGCCGATATGATAGATATATTTACCGGCAACAAGGTAAAGCAGGTTGCCATACCGCCAAGACCCGTCAAAAAGCAATATGAAAAGCAGAAAAACGCCGATATGGGCAAGACGAGAGCATTTATAAAGATTGAGGACGGCTGTGACAGGTTTTGCAGTTACTGCATAATCCCCACAGCGAGAGGCTCTGTAAGGTCACGCCCTTTGCAGGATATAATCGAAGAAACAAGGTTTCAGGTTTCGTGCGGTCATAAGGAAATGGTGCTTGTCGGCATCAATCTTTCCTGCTACGGTCAGGATAACGGGTTGAGGCTTGCGGACGCAATAGAGGCGGTATGCTCGGTGGACGGAGTTGAGCGTGTACGTTTGTCATCGCTCGAACCGGAGCTACTGACAGATGAGGACATAGCAAGAATGGCGGCACAGAAGAAGCTCTGCCCGCATTTTCACCTGTCGCTCCAGTCAGGAAGTGCCGCTACGTTAAAGCGTATGAACAGGCACTATACGCCTGATGAATATTACGATATAGTCGTAAGGCTTAGAAAAGCGTTCCCGGACTGTGCTATAACTACCGATATTATGGTAGGATTTGCGGGCGAAACGGACAAAGAATTTGAGGAGTCGTGCGATTTTGTAAGAAAAGTCGGCTTTGCGGCAATGCATGTCTTTACCTACTCTATAAGAGAGGGTACTGCAGCGGCAAAGCGCACAGACCATGTTCCGCACGATGTTGCGGTAAAGAGATATCATGCTATGAGGAAGCTTGCTAATGAGCTTAAAGAAGCGTACTTCCGCTCAAATGTGGGAAAAACGGAAAGGGTGCTTATTCAGCACAGAGAAAGCGAGGAATATGCAAACGGACTTACTCCGCAATATGTCCCTGTACGCATCTACGGCAGTGACGCAAAAAAGCAGGATATAATTACTGTACAAATTACCGAAGCGTCAGGCAGTGATTTTTGTGTCGGCAAAGAAATAAAATGCTTGTAATCGGGCAGATATTGTAGTATAATTAAAAGGTATTGATAGTTTCGTGCTTATAGTACGCTTTATAAGCCTATGGCACGCTTACAATAAAATGACGGAGGAAGTTTATGTCAGTTTATCGCATTTATGTGGAAAAGAAGCCGCAGTTTGCAGTCGAGGGAAAGGCTGTTCTCTCTGACCTTAAAACCGCACTTCAGATCAAGGGCATCAAGGATGTCCGTATCGTAAACCGTTACGATGCAGAGGGTATCACAAAGGAGAACTTTGAAAAGGCTACTCCCACTGTATTCTCAGAGCCGCCTGTTGACGATGTTTATTATTCACTGCCCGAAATCAAGGCTGATGAAAAGATGTTTGCAACAGAGTTCTTACCCGGTCAGTTCGATCAGAGAGCAGACTCTGCCGCTCAGTGTATCCAGATGCTGTGTCAGGGCGAACGTCCGACAGTAAAATACGCTAAGCTGTACATATTAAAGGGCGATGTTACCGACGAGGATTTTGCCAAGATAAAGCACTATCTCATAAACGCTGTAGAAGCAAGAGAGTGCGGCTTTGAACAGTACGAAACGCTTGACGTAAAGTACGATATACCTAAGGACGTTGCGGTTCTTGACGGATTTATAGAACTTTCGGAGGATGAGCTTGCCGAGTTTATCAAGAAATATGCGCTTGCTATGGATCTTGGCGATATAAAGTTCTGTCAGGAATATTTCAAGAAGGAGCAGAGAGATCCTACCCTTACCGAAATCAGAATGATCGACACATACTGGTCGGATCACTGCCGCCATACGACATTCGGAACAATAATCGACAATGCGACAATAGACGCTCCGTACATTGCCGAAACATACAAGGAATACAAGCTCGATAAGGAAGAGCTCGGCAGAAGTGCAAAGCCTGTCTGCCTTATGGATATTGCGACCGCCGCAGTAAGAAAGCTGAAAAAAGACGGTCTGCTCCCCGACCTTGACGAGAGTGAAGAAATCAACGCCTGCTCCGTAAAAATAACCGTTGATGTTGACGGCAAGGACGAGCAGTGGCTTCTTATGTTCAAGAACGAAACTCACAATCACCCCACCGAGATCGAACCTTTCGGTGGTGCGGCAACCTGCCTCGGCGGTGCTATAAGAGATCCGCTTTCAGGTCGTTCTTACGTTTATCAGGCTATGCGTGTAACAGGTGCTTCGGATCCCCTGCTCCCTGTTGACAAGACGATCCCCGGCAAGCTCCCTCCGAGAAAGATAACGACAACAGCCGCACAGGGCTATTCGTCATACGGTAACCAGATCGGTCTTGCAACAGGTCACGTTGCCGAGATATATGACCCCGGATATATGGCAAAGCGTATGGAGATCGGTGCTGTTATCGGTGCAGCTCCCGCAGAGAACGTTGTCCGTGAACGTCCCGTCCCCGGTGACATAATCATTCTGCTCGGCGGCAGAACAGGTCGTGACGGTTGCGGCGGCGCTACCGGCTCATCAAAGTCGCACAGCGTAGAATCGCTCGAAACCTGCGGTGCTGAGGTTCAGAAGGGTAACGCTCCTGAGGAAAGAAAGCTCCAGAGATTATTCCGTGACAAGAACGCAACAAAACTGATAAAGCGTTGCAACGACTTCGGTGCAGGCGGCGTTTCCGTTGCTATAGGCGAGCTTGCAGACGGTCTTGAAATCGACCTTAACGCAGTTCCCAAGAAGTATGACGGTCTTGACGGCACAGAGCTTGCTATCTCAGAGTCACAGGAAAGAATGGCAGTTGTAGTTGACAAGAACGACGTTGACAAGTTCATCGCTCTTGCAGGCAAGGAGAACCTTGAGGCTACTCCCGTTGCGGTAGTTACCGAAAATCCCAGACTTAAGATGAACTGGAACGGCAAGACTATCTGCGATATTTCAAGAGAATTTTTAAATTCAAACGGTGCGGAAAAGCACACGGATATATACGTTCCCGCTCCAACTGTAAGCTATTCGACAGGCAGACACAACACCAAGGAAGAATGGGAAAAGCTCGTTACCGACCTTAACGTATGCTCACAGAAGGGTCTTGTACAGCGCTTTGACTCAACGATCGGCGCAGGTACTGTTCTTATGCCTTATTCCGGCAAAACACAGCAGACACCTGTACAGGCTATGGCTGCAAAGCTTCCCGTGCTTTCGGGCAATACAAAGACGGCATCTATAATGGCATGGGGCTTTGATCCTTTTGTAAGCCGTCAGTCGCCTTATCACGCCGCCGCTCTCGCAGTTGTTGAAAGTATGGCTAAGGTAGTAGCCGCAGGCGGTAAGAGCGAAAAGTGCTGGCTCACATTCCAGGAATACTTTGAGCGTACACAGGGCGACCCTGAGCGCTGGGGCAAGCCTTTTGCCGCACTTCTCGGTGCATATAAGGCTCAGATCGCGCTTTCAAGCGGCGCTATCGGCGGTAAGGACTCAATGTCGGGTACTTTTGAACATATAGATGTTCCGCCCACGCTCGTTTCATTTGCAGTTTCAACTGCTAAGTCAGACAAGATAATTTCTGCCGAGTTCAAGCTTCCCTGCAGTGATATCTACTACATTGAGCCTGCATATGACGAGAACGGTATGCCTGACTTTGACAGCGTGAAGAAGGTATTCGCAACAGTCGAAAAGGCAATTGCAGACGGCACTGCCCTTTCGGTATGGACCATGGCTCACGGCGGTATAGCAGAAGGTATCTTCAAGATGTCGCTCGGTAACAGAATTGGTGCGAAGCTTAAAGCTATGGACGATGAAAAGCTGTTTGGTCTGCACTATGGTGCATTCATCATTGAGGCTAAGGGCGCAATAGAAGGCGCAGAGCTTATCGGCGAAACGGTAAGCGATTATACGATCACAGCAGGCGATGTTAAACTTGACATTGCAGAGCTTGAGAAGAAGTATGACGCTGTTCTTGAGCCTATCTTCAAGAATTCGCTCCCCGAAATGCTGAGGCCCGTATCGGTGGCGTACGACAAGGGCTGCGACTTACTTACAAACAAAGCTCCCGGCACTATCGCAAAGCCTAAGGTACTTATCCCCGTATTCCCCGGCACAAACTGCGAATACGATATGGCTGCCGCATTCAACAGATACGGCGGTGAGGCTGAGATATTCGTTATCAGAAACCTTTCTGCAAAAAATATGGAAGACAGTGTAAACGAATTTGCAAAGAGAATTGACGGCAGTCAGATGATCGCCGTTCCCGGAGGCTTCTCGGGCGGTGACGAACCCGAGGGCTCGGCGAAGTTCATCAATGCGTTCTTCCGCAACCCCAAGATCAAGGACGCTGTCGAGAATATGCTTTATGCCCGTGACGGTCTTATGATAGGTATATGTAACGGCTTCCAGGCTCTTATCAAGCTCGGTCTTGTGCCTTTCGGCAAGATAGTTCCTCTGTCAGGCGAAAGTCCCACGCTTACATATAATACAATAGGCAGACACCAGTCACAGCTTGCTCTTACAAAGATCTGCACAAATAAGTCGCCTTGGCTTATGCATTGCAAGGTCGGTGAAGTTTACAATATACCGATCTCTCACGGTGAAGGACGTTTTGTAGCAAGCGATGAGGTTATTGCAAAGCTCATAGAAAACGGTCAGATTGCTACTCAGTATGTTGATCTGAACGGCGAACCTACAATGGATCTTGCATACAATCCCAACAGCTCAATGTGCGCTATCGAAGGTATCATTTCTCCTGACGGTCGTGTACTCGGTAAGATGGGACACACAGAGCGTATAAGCACCGACACCTGCGTGAACGTTGACGGCAACAAGGAACAGTTACTGTTCAAGGGCGGTGTTGACTACTTCAGACTTTAATTGCAAAACCGCATAAATACAGCACCCTGCAAGGTAAAAAAACTTGCAGGGTGCATTTTTTTTGCAGATATAACAATAAGGGCAGAACACGCGTCTGCCCTTATATTCATTCTGAACTTTTATTTACTTGCTCTTCTTGCTTTTTATCTTAAGAGCTATCGGTGCAACACCGCCTGCGACAAATGCAACCGCTATCCACAGTGCGAGCGATTCGCTACCCGTTTCGGGACTGTCCTTGCCAAACTCCTCGGGCGATGTGGTATAATCACAAGCAATGCAGACATAGTGACCTATTCCGGGCTGTGTGCCTGTCGGTTCGGTATCTGTTATCCATACAAACTCATGATATGCATAATCAATTCGGTTTCCGTTTAAATCGATATGCCAGTGGTGACTGCCATCACAATGCCACTCAGTGATATCCGAACCCGGGGTTTCGGGCTTGCTGTCCGGGGTTTCGGGCTTGCTGTCCGGGGTTTCAGGCTTGCTGTCGGAACTATCGGAAGTGTTATCTCTGATAAGATCAAGCTCATTTTTTTCAACAACTCCGCACACCTGACAATGCCGCTCTTCGACACCCTTTTCAACTGTTGTCGGCTTCTTTGTTATCTTCCATTCCGACCAGTCGTGTCCTTTTGCAGAAAGCTTCTGTATATCTTTTTGCGCATTGCACTGAGTGCAATGTATAGACTGCGAACCGTCTTCGGTACAGGTCGGTTCTTTATCAACAGTTATCTTTTTATCCCATATATGAGCCGATGGAATGATATCTTCTTCATTTTTTCCGCAGTTTGCACATTCACGCACACGCTTGCCGTTCTCTGTGCAGGTAGCTTTTTTGACTACTTTCCATTCGCCGTACTGATGAGCTGTAGCCGGTATAGGTTCTGAATCTTTAGTTGCGTTGCACCGTGAGCAATGGATAGATCTTGAACCGTCAGCTGTACAGGTCGGTTCTTTGTCTACCGTGAAATCATCTTCCCATAAATGTGCATTTAAATCGATATCGGTACTATCATATTCAGTGTAACCGCATTCTGTGCACGACCTTGTTTTTTGTCCTTTTTCAACGCAGGTGGCATCAGAACTTACCGACCATTCCGTGAATACATGATCTATCGGCTCGATCTCAGTGATATCCTTTACAGCTTCACAGCTTGAGCAATGGATCGACTTTGAGCCGCTCTGCGTACAAGTCGGTGCTAAATCGACTGTAAAGTCATCATCCCATACATGTTCCTGAGGCGGAATGTCAGAGATCTCCGTAAAGCCACATTCTGTACATATATGTTGCTGTACGCCGCCCTGTGTACAGTCTGTCATATTGAGTATTGTCCATTCACCGAACGAATGACCATTTGCGGGTACCTCGGTAATGTCCTTTTTCTCATCACATTTTGAGCAATGCACAGACTTTGATCCCTTTTCGGTACAACCGGGCTTAATGTCAATTGTAAAGTCGTCTTCCCATATATGACCTGTCGGCTCGATTTCGCGTGTTTCTTCATATTCGCACGCAGAACACTTGCGTTTATCTCTGCCCGATGTAAGGCATCCTGCAGGTATATCTGCTTCCCACTCCCCAAATGTGTGACCGTTCGGATCGCCGTTTTCAAACACCAGCGTCGTGTCATTTGTGTGCGCGCCGCATTCGCACGAATAGAAATACTTGGCAGGATTTACACAATCCGCAGGAGCAGCTAACGTGTTTTCGTTTACAGTTCTGATGTCAAATGTATGATTTACTTTATTGATTTTTGCCTGACAGTTCTTACAAAGATTATAGTGTCCGGTCAGATCGGAATAATGCAGATTGCCGTCACTCTCGTGTTCAACCTTATAAGTCAGCGTGAAACGTGCCAGAGCCTTATCCTGAGTGCCTGCCGACGCATCCGCATAAGCGGTTCTGTCTGTTATAACGATAAAATCTTCGGTATAAGTTCCTGCGGCTAAATTGCTGTCGGGCTTAACTGTGAATGTTGCAGTTTCACCCTTTGCAATCTTTGAAGAGCCGTCATCGGCAGTACCCCATTCATTGCCGGCAGTGTATAATACTGTGAACGAAGAAGTATCAGTTATGACACCGCTTGCTTTATTAAGGTCGGATTCCTTTACTACTCTGTACTTTGCTATAGAACCGCCCTCTGTGACTTTCACCTTGAGCGTTACTGTCTTTGTCGGGTTGTTGTTATCAAAATCTGTACCGATGTCGACAGTTGACACAGGATCGTTTTCACTGTCTGTTACAGATATTTCAACATCTTTAAGACTTGCGTCTGTAGTTACGATAAGGTTGCGGTCAACCGAAAGTGCGATGAACTCACCTGTCGTGCTGTCAAACGTGTACATATTGTCAGGTACCGCATTACCGTCAATATCTGTTACCGTAACGCCTGAGAAACGGTATTCATCGGGATCGTTCAGAGCAAACGCAAACCTTGAAGGAGCTCCTCTCATAGCAAAGACATTTCCGTCCGTTACGGTTGTTTCATTCGTATTATTTGCCTTTATGCAATAGGGCATTACATTTGTGCGCGGCTCGCTGTCATCTATTATTTCACCGTCACCGATGCGGACAATATTAAGTCTGTTTGATTCCGATACTATTGTGTCGGCATCGGCAACATCGGTTAAAGTATTTCCGTCCGACAGCTTTATTTTATAGCCGGTTTCCGCAATGCACTTACCGCCTGCATAATCCAGCATATATCCGGCACCGGAAGCAGGTGTGAACCTGCGGATAACGCCGCCGTTCGTCTTTGTTATCTGTGCCGCATTGTCGGCTTTTGTGATACTGCCGTTTGTGAGTATCGTACCGTTGTCAACAGACAGAGTACCTGCTACGGAAATGTCGCCGTAGGTTTCAATAACAGTGCCGTCAGCTACCTTCGCCGTTCCGTGACCGATCATATCAAGCTTTGCATTTTCGTAACCGTTCACAGACAGAAGCTTAAAATCGCCAGAAGTATCGGCGGCATCGGAATCATCAAGCTTATTGACATTGAGAATGCCGTTTACGGCGTATATTCCGCTTACCGATGTTCCGTGATTTCCCGGCTTGCCATTATAATTATCCTGCTGTTCAGAAGGTACATTGGTATTTGTACCGGGGTTTCCGCCTCTTCCGGCTGTAACGTTAAGTCTGCCGCCATTAAGATACACCCTTGTATTATCGGTTATAGCCGCACCGCCGTTACCGCCGTTACCCCCAATGCCGTAATACTTTTCATTTGTATCGTGGTCAGTGTTATAACCCGCATCGCCGCCTTTACCGCCATTGCCGCCGATAACAGTTACTGTGCCGCCTGCAACCGTGAACGACGAAACATTTACCGCAACTTTGCCGTCATTACCGTTCTTTCCGTTAGCCTTAACGGAACCGCTATCCGTCGAACCCCATTCGCCATCATCGCCGTACGCTCCGATAAAGCCAATAACACCGCTTGCACTTTCACTCTCACTATAAAAGGTTATTGTTGCATCTGTGCCGGCAATACCGTTCCATACAAATATCTCTGCACCGTTCTTGAGTATGACATTTACATTTCCTTTGAGATCCAGAGGATTTGTTGTACCGATACCAATGTTACCGTCAGCCACATACCACGTTTCTTTGCCGGCAATGCCCCATGCGGTATCAGTTGAAGTTATCCTTGTATAATCAGTTACCGTTCCGCTTACAACAGTACCGTCTGCAGACAGTCCGTAATAACTCACCGCTTCATCGGCAATTGCGTTTATTGCCATAAAGGACAGCGAGCCGACTGCAAGCACGGCAGATGTTGCTATGCCGGCTATGATTCTGGTTGAAAATGTTCTTTTCATTTGTCTCTCCTTATCCGGGAAATTTCAAGTAATGATATACGTTACTTATCTATCATATAATTTTAACATTCCGTAAAGAGAATTTCAACAAATATGGCACGAACGGTCAAAAAATGGCGGCGAATGGTATAATTACCTTCGCCGCCTGACTATAATGAATGTTTACTTATCAAAACCGAGCATTTTTTTCACTCTTGCCTTTTCCAGCGCAACGGTCAGGAGCACACCAACTATAAGTCCTACAGCACCCTGGATCACGTTGCCGAAAATGCTTGATGCCGCCGCAATTGGATCGCCATAAAGAATGATCGCATAGAGGTAGTAGCCTGCAACCATAATTATTTCAGCTACTACGCCGCCTATTATCTTACCGACAAGCGACTTCATATAAGAACTGTTCATAAAGCTCTTTGCAATGTAGAATGCCGCTACTGCCATAAGCGCCTTTATTATCAGCGTTGCCGGTGCATAATAAGCATAACCTGTAAGCAGATCCGCCATCGCAGAGCCTATGCCTGCCGCCGCAATGCCCCACGGCGAGCCTAAAAGCCATGCAGATGTAAGTACAAGTACGTCACCAAAGTTTACATAGCCCTTTGTAAGCGGCATAGGTATCTGCACCACCATTGTCGCAACACAGGTCAGTGCGGCAAGCACAGCCGCAGTTACGATAAGCGTCAGATTTTTTGTCTTTACCATTTTTCTTTCTCTTCTTTCTTTTGTTTTAGGCTTATTTGCCTTTTTTCATATCATTAGCGGAATATACTACCTCCGCATAGATAGCCGCGATTATTCTGTACAGTTCAACAGGGATCGCTTCGCCGCTGTTGAGCATTACAAGGAGCGCCGCCGTGCTGTCGTCACGGTAAACGGGAACGCCGTTCTCATCTGCGATATTTATAATCTTCTTTGCAAGCTCGCCAAGACCCGACGCTACCACGACCGGGGCATAGTTAAGGTCGGGGTTGTATTTGAGCGCCGCCGCGGCTTGCTTTCCTAAATTACGCTTGGACATTAAGACCCTTCCTCCTGTCGATTATTTTCGGGAAAACCTCAGTCAGCACATGAGGCTTTCTCAGCACCGCAGTTTCAAATTTTGCGGGCTTATAGCCGATATTCCTTATTATAAGGTCGATCTTATCGGCAAGTTTTTTTATCTTGAACCCGAACTTTTCGGGATATAAAAGCGACAGATTGATGTTTTCACCGAGTGCGTACATATCGACCTCAAAGCGTCCTATTGACTCAACATCGAACGTCAGGAACAGATGATAGTTCTTCTGCCCTATCGGCGTGTTGTTGGGATTGTTTTCATCATTATCTACCCACAGCTCGCCAAATGCTTTGGTGTCTTCTATCTGCAACGGCAGAATGTAGTGAGCAAGAGGAGTGAATACACCGGGAGCGTTAAGCAAACTTTGTAAAAGGTTTGAAGCATTGAAATCGTCAAGCGACTGTATCGCCTCGTGATTTATGTTCTTTCCTATGAAATCGGTAAGCTTGTCGAGCGTTGACGGCGCAGACGGAATATTGCTCGCCGCAGGAAGCTCTTTACGCTGCGCCATTTTGTTTACTATATCGGTGAAAAACTCAAAGATCGTATCGCGCTGAGGGATATCGGGCATTTCGCGAAGTATCTCATTAAGATAATCAACGAGAGCCGTCATATCCTTAAGTCCCTGAAAATCATGATGAACTGTCGGTATCACCCGACGGCTGTCCGTTCCTGTGAGCAATGCCATTACTATATTTTTAAGTGTCTGTAATCCCGATTGTTTGCCCTCTTCAAACGGAGTTGTCAGAAATTCTAGTTTATCCCTTGATAAATCTAGTTCTGACAAGTATTTTTCATCGGTTAAATGCGACTTAATGAACAAAGACAAGGACAATTTTTCATCGTTATTGTCAAAAATGCTTAAATAGTCTTGATTTTCGGACTGATTTAGTGTATTATTATAAATATCAGGTGTGTCCGACATCTCACTTAGCTGTTTTTTGCTGAACATTTTTTTCAGCAGATTTCCAAATGCTACAGATAATTCACGTCGCATTTCGTCAGACGGTATATACGCCAGAAGATTAGCAAAGCTTTCTTTCAGCATACCGTTATTTGTATTGTAACGTGAGAGGTTATGTACGATAAGCGGGATAAAAGTTTGTGTTCTCTCATCGTTGAGAAGACTTGCCGAAACATCTTTCAAAAGCGCAAGAGTTTCACTCTTCAGCGGCTCAAACATCTCAGGCGCACTGTTGCTTTTCCACTGTAAGGACAGATCCGACAGCTTACGCGACAGTGACTCGTTCGGCGAAAAGTATTCCGAAAGAAACTTGAGGTTAGCGCCGAGAGCGTTGAGTATCTCCTGTTTGTTAGATGAATAGTTCAGTGCTTTCAACAGTTGACCGATGCTTTCTTTAAGCTCGGGAGCGGTGGTGGTCTTCAAGATGCCGTGCAACAGCTTATAAAACTCATCGCCACTGAACATGGTGTTCTGTTTTTCCTGGTTCTGTATCTCACGAACAAGCTTCTCGGGTGGAAGATAAAAGCTCTTGATAAGCTCATCCATATCGTCGTACAGCTCGGTGTAACCGTTTATCATCGTCTGCTCGAGCAGATCCGAGCTTAATAGGTTCTTGAGCGTTTCGACCGCCATTGTGGGATCTTTTATCTGAACCGTGAGCGGAGCAAGGTTTTTCCTGCCCATCATCATAGCGGCAGCAGAATCATTATCCTGTGCAGTAGCTGATTTTATCGGCTGAGCAAGCTCGACCATATCAAACGGTTCAATGTTGCCGTCATATTGTCGGTTGGTAAAAGAATAGCTCTTGTTATTGGAAACGGGAGCTGTAATCTGTGGAATGTTGGGCATATATATTTCCTTTCAGATGCACTGTTAAATTACTGCATCACACTGCTTGACAATAAGTTTAGCACATTTTTTTGGATTTATCAATATCAATCTTACGATTGCAAAATAAAAATAATCAGGGAAAGGCGGTTTTGTATATGGCAAAGGTTGAACCCGGCATGGAATCCATGCTCGAAATGTACATATTTGAAACCAATACGTTGCTTGAACAGCTCGATGAAATTCTCCTCAGGACAGAGGACGCTAATGTATTCTCTCAGGACGATATCAACGAGATATTCAGAATCATGCACACGATCAAAGGCTCATCTGCGATGATGGGATTTGAAAATCTCCAGCACCTTGCACACAAGGGCGAGGATATGTTCTTTGTAATAAGGGAAAAGCCCGAAATTGCAAAAAACGCTCATTTTGTATATGAACTCATATTCGAAGTATCCGACCTTTACAAGGCCGAGATCGAATATATACAGAACTCGGGCGATGACGACTATACTCCGACAGACTTCTCAGAAACATTCAAGAAGCTTGAAGATGCAACAGAAAAGCTTAAGGCTATGGAAAACGGCACTGTGCCCGCCACAGAAACAGCCGCTCCTGCCGCTTCTGCCGCTTCCAATACTAATGCCGGAAGCCACGTTGACGGAAGTATGACAGTTCGTGTATTCTTTGAAGACGGTTGCAAGATGGAAAATCTGCGCGCATTCCTGCTTCTGACAAAGATAAAGGAAGAAGCGGAAGTGATAAGCTGTACTCCTCCCGATGTCGAATCGAACGCCGATACGGCAAAGGATATCGTTGAGAACGGCTTCCTTGTAACATTCAAGGGCTTTGACGGAAACAATGACTCAGTACTAAAGACTATCGAAGGTGCTGTAAATGTTGAATCATACGAGGTTATAGATAATCCCGCCGCACCTGCGGCAGAGCCTGAGCCTGCACCCGCGGCGGCTCAGCCTGAAGCACCTGCACCTGCTCCTGCACCTGCACCTGCACCTGCTCCTGTGGCTAAGGCAGAAGAAGCAAAAGCTCCCGAAAAGCCCGCTCCTGCCAAGCCAGCCGCAAAGAGCGCGGTCAAAAAGGCACAGGAGGATATCAAAAAGGCAAACGGCGGACAAAAACAGAGCCTTATCAGTGTAAATCTCTCGAAGCTTGACACGCTTCATGATATCGTCGGCGAAATAATAACCACAGAATCTATGGTTATCGCAAACCCCGATCTTGAGGGTCTTGAGCTTGAAAGTTTTTCAAAGGCTGCAAGACAGCTCAGAAAGCTTACAGATGAGCTTCAGGATACGGTTATGTCTATCAGGATGGTACCGCTTGCAGGCGTATTCCAGAAGATGGGCAGAATTGTCCGCGATATGAAGATAAAGCTCAATAAAGAAGCTGAGCTTGTGCTTGAGGGTGAAACAACAGAGGTTGACAAGAGCATAGTTGACAATCTTAACGATCCTCTTATGCACCTTGTAAGGAACTGTATGGATCACGGCATTGAGGACGATATAAATGTGCGTATCGCAGAGGGCAAGCCTGAAAAGGGCACTGTAAAGCTTTCGGCAAAGCACTCCGCAGGTGAAGTTATCATAACCGTTTCCGATGACGGTGCCGGAATCAACTGCGAAAAGGTTCTTGAAAAGGCAAAGGAAAGCGGACTTCTTACAAAGCCCGAAAGCGAATATACAACGAAGGAAATCCAGAACATGATTCTCCTGCCCGGCTTCTCGACCAATGATACGGTTACGGAATACAGCGGCAGAGGCGTAGGTATGGATGTTGTACGCAGTAATATCGAACAGTGCGGCGGTACACTTACCGTTGAAAGCGAAGAGGGCAAGGGTTCAAGCTTTATTATAAGAATACCGCTTACGCTTGCAATAGTAGAAGGCATGAAACTGAAAGTCGGTTCTACGATATTCACTGTGCCGATCTCCTCTATCAAAGAAAGCCTTATGGTTGCCAATAATCAGCTGCTGCATGATACAAAGCAGGGTGAAATGATAATGATAAGAGGCGTATGCTATCCTATCCTGCGTCTGCACGAGAAATTCAAAATGCCGACCGAAGTAACAAAGCTCGAAGACGGTATACTCCTTCTCGTCGATATCGGCGGAAAGAATGTATGCCTGTTTGCAGACAAGCTTATCGGAGAACAGCCGGTAGTAGTAAAACCGTTCCCGAAGTATCTCAGCCAGTACAATATAAAAGCTGAAGGTCTTTCAGGCTGTACGGTAATGGGCGACGGCACGATATCGCTCATAATCGATGTCAATAATCTTATCGGCTAAGGAAACGGAGGGACAGACTTTGTCAGAAAATTATAATGATAAACTGCAGGAGCTTCTGAACGCTCAGAAATCCATGGAGGACGCAAAGAAAGATCCTCAGAACACAGTGATTACGAAGGTGCTGACCTTCTATATAGACGATCAGGTATACGGCATTGAGATACCTGATGTCATAGAAATAATAGAAGTACCGCCGATAACGGCTGTACCCGGTGTACCGTCTTACATAAAAGGCATAATCAATGTCAGAAGCAAGATAGTTCCGGTCGTAAATATCAGAAGCAGATTCGGCAAAGAAGAGATACCTTTTAATGACCGTACCTGTATAATAATCGTTTCGACAGGCGACGTTTCGGTTGGTCTTATCGTTGACAGTGTAGCGGATGTTATCCCTGTTACCGAACAGCATATATCCAAAACGCCCGACCTTACAGGTGTAAACTCAAATAAGTTCATAAAATCAATACTTGAGATGAATGACGGGATCAAACTCGTGCTTGATGTGTCGAAGCTTATTGACGAGCACGCAAGCGAAGAAAACAAATAAAGGCAGGTGAGCCGTAATGCTTAAAATAAACGACAGTGAATTTAACCGTCTTGTAACATTTATGAGAGAGCGCTACGGTATCAACCTCTCGCATAAGCGAACGCTTATTGAAGGCAGACTCAGCAATATGCTCTATGAACGCGGCTTTAAAAACTATGATGATTATCTGGATTGTTGCCTTAACGATAAAAGCGGCAAGGAGCTTGATGGTCTGCTTATAAAGCTCACTACCAATCATACATATTTTATGCGAGAGCCTGAGCACTTTAAATATCTTACCGATACTGTTTTACCGTTTTTAAAGCAGGTAAATGCTAAGACAAAAACGATGAGAATATGGAGTGCCGGCTGTTCCAGCGGAGAAGAAGCATATACGACTGCTATGCACATAAGTGAATTTCTCGGCAAGGAGAAAACCGCATGGGATACAAGGATACTTGCAACGGATATCTCTCTTCGCACTCTTGCGGGAGCACAAAACGGCGTATATCTTGCAAGCGGATTGTCAGATCTTCCCGATGGCTGGATCGACAAATATTTTGACAGATTGGACAGCGAAAAATGCAAGATCAAACCGGAATTGCGCCGGGAAGTTATATTTCGTACATTTAATCTGATGGAGCCGATTCCATACAAAAAAGCTCCGTTTGATCTGATATTTTGTCGCAATGTTATGATATATTTTGAGATGGAAACAAAGCTTGCGCTTGTAAATCGTTTCTTTGATGTGTTAAGACCGGGCGGATATCTGTTTATCGGTCATGCGGAAAGCATACCCAGAGATACGACCCAGTATCAATATATCAAACCTGCAATATACCGTAAGCCGTTGCAATAATACGGCTTGACAAATATGCGGCAAAACGCCGCAATCGGAGGTGAGGTATTGCCTCTTCACATACTTATAACAGGAACAAGTACGGCTATAAGCCAAATAACCAAGTCAATTCTTGAACGCAGTATAAAGGACTGTTCGATAGAAATTGTCGATTTCAGAAAATTAACGTTATCTGCAAATCCAGCGCATTGCGACTGTGCAATAATCAACAACCTTATAGCCGATGCATATTTTCATTTGCCGTCTGCACTAAGCGGGATACCTTCTATACTTATAACCAACAACGACATAATACTGAAAGAACCAAAGCGTTTCGGTCTTTTCGGTGCGTTGAAAAATTCAAGCGGCGGAGCAACAGGGCTTGCGGTTTTTGAAAAAGAGCTTCACTCTCTGATAGACAAAGCTGTTGCAAACGAATATCCGCATAAAGCAGAAGCAAATCCGCATTTTGGAAAAATAATGCAGTCGCCGGACGGAAGCGACCCTGAAATACTTTTTTCAAAAAAGACAGTTCATAAAAGCGCCGATACGGCAATACACAATGTCTGTCACGCAGGCAGACCCGACCTTATAGCTATCGGAGCAAGTACCGGCGGTACAGATGCAATTATAGAGGTAGTCAAAGAACTGCCTGCAGATACTCCTCCGGTAGTTATAGTTCAGCATATGCCGGTCGGATTTACGAAAATGTATGCTGACAGACTCGACAGAATATGCAAAATGAATGCAAAGGAAGCCGAAGACGGCGACAGGCTCAGACAAGGGCTTATAATACTGGGTCACGGCTCTGAACAGCTTGAAGTTCATAAAGATACTCTTGGCTATTATGTGACCTCAAAGCCCGGAGAAAAAGTATCAGGGCACTGCCCTTCTGTAGATGTATTATTCAGCTCGGTCGCAAAAGCCGCAGGAAAAGATGCGATAGGAGTTATACTCACGGGCATGGGGCGCGACGGTGCATCCGGGCTTGGTGAAATGAAAAAAAACGGAGCATATACTATAGGTCAGGACAAAGAGTCCTGCGTTGTATACGGTATGCCGTGTGTAGCTTTTGAGGAGGGTGCAGTATCAAAACAGGCTCCGCTCTCTGAAATAAAGAATATTATTATCAGAATGTTATAATTCTGAGTCAAGGAGAAAAAATGACAATAACGAAGAAAACCTTTTCGGCTGTCGCGGCATTTATTGCAGTACTTGCAGCTGCAATACTTATGGTGTGTGCAACGCCGAGCGCCTCTGCTGCAACGATAACAGGCAAAACGTCAAAGCAGATCACCGCTGAAATCGGCACAGGCTGGAACTTAGGAAATTCGCTTGACGCTACAGGGGGTGGAAACAGCGTAAACAGCGAAACATCATGGGGTAACCCAAAAACAACAAAAGCAATGATAGACGCCGTTAAAGCTCAGGGATTCAACACAGTAAGAATACCTGTGTCGTGGGGAAATCACACAAGCGGCAACAACTTCACAATCGACTCTGCGTGGCTCAAAAGAGTAAAGGAAGTTGTAGACTACTGTATTGACAATGATATGTATGTTATCCTGAACATTCATCACGACACTTCAACACAGTACTACTACCCTTCATCAACATACAAGACGCAGTCTGTGAAGTTTGTAAAATCGATATGGTCACAGGTTGCGGCATATTTCAAGGACTATGATCAGCGACTGGTATTTGAAACGCTCAACGAGCCAAGACTTGTCGGCACGGGCGATGAATGGTGGTTCCCTGTAAATTCCCCCAGCAGTGCGGTAGTTGATTCCATCAATGTTATAAACACACTTAATCAGACTGCGGTCGACACTATCCGTGCGGCAGGTGGCAAAAATAACGACAGATGTATAATGGTTCCGGGATACGGTGCATCTATAGACGGCTGTACAATATCAACATTCAAATTACCGAATGATTCTACGCCCGATCGTCTTATTGTATCGGTACACGCATATACACCTTATAATTTTGCTCTTAACGCAAACGGCACAGCTGAATTTAAGGATGATATGAAAAATGAAGTAGATTATCTGTACAACACAATAAAATCGCATTTTATCGATAAAGGTATCCCTGCAATAATCGGTGAAACCAGTGCTTCAAACAAGGACGGTAACTCTGCCGAGCGTGTAAAATGGGCGCAGTATTACATGGGCAAATCGGCAGAATACGGCGTACCTTGTATGCTGTGGGATAATAACGTTTATAACGGCAACGACAAGGGCGAATGCCACGGACATCTCAACCGTTCAACACTCAGATGGAATGACAAGAGCTTTATTGATGCAGTGATAAAGTACGGCAAAAAGGGAAGAAAGCCATCTCCCTCCTCCTCTTCCTCCTCTGCCCCGTCCGCAGTAACCGGATTTTCAAAGAAATCCTCCGCTGTTACAAGCATAACACTTAAGTGGAACAAAAACACAAGTGCCGACGGATATATCATCGAACGTTACGACGGCGCAAAATGGGTAAGACTCAAGAAGATAACGAGCAATTCAACAACAAGTCTAAGCATAAACAGCCTTAAGGCTTCGACTGTTTACAAATTCAGAATCAAAGCCTACAAGATGAACGGAAGCACTGCACTTTACAGCACTTACAGCTCTACCGTTGCGATAAGAACCAACCCATCGGTCGTAACCGGTGCAAAGCTTGGCGGCAGAGCGGCTGACGCGCTCCGTGTCAACTGGACTAAGAATGCAAGCGCTGACGGATATATCGTTGAGATGTATCGGGGCAACAAGTGGGTAAGAGTTGCGAAAATCACAAACAACAGCACGACTACTTTCAGAAAAGCAGGTCTTAAGGCTTCAAGCGTTTATAAGTTCAGAGTCAGAGCTTATAAGATGAGCGGAAGCACTGCACTTTACGGTAACTACAGTGCTACTGTTACCGCAAGAACTAATCCTTCCATAATGAAAGGCGTTAAAATCGGCGGTAAGGCTAAGGACGCACTGAGAGTGAATTGGACAAAGAACACCTCTGCTCAGGGCTACATTGTAGAGATGTATCAGGGCAATAAGTGGGTAAGAGTTGCTAAGATAACAAACAACAGCACAACTACTTTCAGAAAAGCCGGACTTGCAAGGAATACAACCTATAAGTTCAGGGTTCGTGCTTATCACATGAGCGGTAATACTCCGCTTTACGGCAATTACGGAAGTATCAGCGGAAAAACTGCTGCTAAATAAGGAATATCAGACAAAATCAATACTTCAAGAGGGCATCGCACTAAAAGCGATGCCCTTTTAAAATGCCAAAGTCAAACACATTTCAAAAAAAATCAAAAAACACTTGACTTTGCAGCCGCATTATGATATAATATTAACGTTGAATACGCAGGTGTGGCGGAATTGGCAGACGCGCTAGCTTCAGGTGCTAGTGATCGCAAGGTCGTGTGGGTTCAAGTCCCGTCACCTGCACCAGTGACAAGTCGTAGAAATACGGCTTGTTTTTTATATCCGTAAATCCACAATGGCGGAATTGCGTGAAATCAAAGATTTCACGGTAGCGGAACTTGTTCCGCGGGCAGACAGCGCTAGTTTCAGGTGCTAGCAGACGCATAGTCGTGTAGGTTCAAGTCCCGTCACCTGCACCATAACAGGACACCAATTTTGATACAAAGCGTATCGGGATTGGTGTCCGTTTTCTTTATCCGAAAGTCTTTATTTAATGGGATTTATCGATACAATTTAACGAAAGAAGGCTCTGCGGTGACAGAAAAACTGTCACCGCAGAGCCTTTTCTATTTTTTACCTTTATACTATTTAACGAAAGGTCGTGAGGGTGTGCATTTTCGGCAAAGGGGTGTGCATATTTTAATTATTCCTAAAATTAACAAAAAGCCGCAGAAAGCCGACCTTTGACCTGTAATAAGCAAACCACTATACCGTCCCGGTTGCAATCTGCTCGAAAATATGATATAATAACCTCAGACATAAAATCCGCCGAAAGCGGATTTTGCCGTGCTTTGCACGGCTTGCGGAGCACCGCAAGTCTGAGAACATTTTTCCGTCAAATCCTTTTGTCTGTTGACAAAAGCACGGCGTTCCGCCGTGTCGGCTGACGCCGATTTGATTTGTGGTATAATAACATATAATAATTCCGAATTTGCAGGTGAGAAGATGGACGCATACCGTATCGCAATTTGCGATGACGATGATATAATACGAGAAAATTTATGTTCTCTTTGTAGTGATATTTTAACTGATGACAGTGTTGAATATGAGCTTGAGCCTTTTTGTTCGGCTCAAGAGCTTGAAAAACGGCTTAACAGCGAAAACTGCCCCTTTGACCTGCTGATATTGGATATTCAGATGGACGGCATGACGGGTATGGAACTTGCCCGTTCTTTAAGAGAAAAAGGTAATCGGGTGTCGATCATTTTTGTGACAGCGTGTGAGGATTATCTTAGCGAAGGATACGGCGTTCAACCTATTCATTTTCTCTTAAAGCCTGTACGGCGGGAAGCACTGGCAAGTGCGATCCACACTGATCTGAAGCTGAATTACATACCGAAAACCGTTGTGGTTCACATCGGAAATAAACTGGTGCATTTATCTTTTTCGGACATACGATATGTCGAGAGCTATAATCACAGCATAGTAATCCACCAAAGTACAGGTAACAGCACCTATTATTTTTCGCTTTCGGATTTTGAAAAACAACTTCCTGCGGGGCAATTTGCCCGCTGTCATAACAGCTATCTTGTGAATTTGAATGAGGTGCGTGAGATCGGTAGAACGGAGCTTTCTCTGCAAAGCGGCGAAACGCTCCCGGTGGGAAGAGCCTATTACAAAGCCTTTCAAAGCGCATTTGTGCGATATATAAATCAATAACAAAGAGGTCACCGCTTATATTCGGCGGTGACCTCTTAATATTTATTTTTTAGGCAGCTTAAGCGCTGTCTGCACGGTGAAGATCCGATCCTCCGAAGTGAAAATATCCAGTATGCTGTGGTAACGCACGGCGACGGTGTTCATCAGCTTTAAGCCGAAGCCGTGGGTTTCGGCGTCATTTTTGGTTGTGAGATAGTTGCCGTCCGCGTCCTGTCTGTGCTTGCCGGAATATGAATTCTCACACTTTACAGCAAGAAAGCCGTTCTTTGTTTCAATTTGAAAGCGGACAAACCGTTTTCCGTCGGTAACCTCCGCGGTGGCTTCCAACGCATTATCAAGCATATTCATCAAAAGCTCGCATAAATCGCTTTCGGCAACAGTCAGCTGCGGCGGAACAGAAACGAGCACATCAAATCTGATGTCGGACTGTGCCGCACGGTAAGCGGCGTCCTGCAAAATCGTATTGACCGTGAAATTTTCGGTAAACTGCGTTTGTGCCAAATGATCGTTTTGCTGTTTTATATCTCCAATCAGCTGTCCCAGCGTCTTATAATCGCCCTTCTGATACAGTGCGTCAAGGGCGATTATTTTATGCTTCATTTCATGGCGAATGGCGGCGCTGTCGGTCACCTTGCTTTCTATCGCATGATAGCTGTTCATGATAAGCTCGTTGCGCAGACGGAGCGTTTTGGCTTCCATCTGCTGCGAAATGATCGAACGTGTTACGGCATAGGCGGAGATGACCGCACATACGGCGACTGTCCAGACGGTGATCCAATACAGAAGCCCTGAATAATCATAAAACTCCGTGACATCTGAGATCAGCCTGCCGATATATTTTGAAAGGCGGCTGTTTGTGAAAAACGATACCATGTATGCGACAGCCAATGTAACGGCACTTACGGCGGCGGAAACCCCAAAGTATTTCCAGAATTTACGTTGTCTGTTCATCACAAGATATACTATCAAAAGCACAAGCAACAGAATGCCTATTTCCTGCCGATTAAGGAAATCGACCAATCCGTCATCGAGAAAATGATGTCCCATTCCTTTGGTGATCCATTGCATAGTAAGCCCCACAGAGGCGAGGAAAAGCGGTATCAGACTCCAATCAGCATTTTTGCGCGCAATTCCCAAAAGAAACAGACCTGCGATCATCAGCGATATGAAAGCGGTCGCACCTGCTGGAATGCTGTAATAATTCGCATAGGCGTAGCTTTCGATTTCTTCCGCATCTACAGGCACAAAGCGTGGAAAAGGCGGGAAAATAATGCTTGTCGTGTCGGTCACCGTGCCGATAACGGTAAGCTTACATTCGGTATTAAGCGGCAGCGGAATAATCGCCTGGGCCTGCCCTGCCGCTCCCTCGGGCACAAGAGTTTCGGACTGCCACACCGCTTTTTCGTCTATGCTGACCGTCAGATCCATTCCTGCCGTTTCAAATACCAGATTACCGTATTTGCTGTTTGCGGGAATGACTGTTTCAAGCCGAAACCTGTCGCCTGTTTCAGGTGGTACGGAATAGTCAAGCTCGGTGAGCGAATCATCTTGTCCGATTTTGACGGCAGTTTGCCAGTCTATATATTGTATAGATGTATCAAGCTTAGTGAAATTCTGCAAAAACCATATCATTCCGATGCAAAGGATCGGAAACAGTGCCGTGCATATCCACCGTAAAGATTTTTGTATATTGTTCTCCATTATGACGAGAAACCTCCCGTTTACAGTAAAATTCATTGTGCCGATTGTCCGTATACTATTTTACATTAAAATCCGTCGTTTGACAAGCGATATTTTATCTGTGTAATTCTCTGCGACGTAAACGACAACAATACAGCGTAAACGACACGCCCGAAATCTCCGCATTATGATATAATATTTAATAAGAGCTATATGACTCATTTTTTTATTTTCTATTCTGCCGCTGTATGCGGTAAACCCGATTTTGAAGGAGTATGAACTATGAACAAGAAATTCATTTTTCGACGAGCGATAAGTGCGGTGCTGGCTGTTGCGATGATAGCCGCAAGTCTGCCGTTTTCGTCATTTGCCGAGGACGGCTCGGACAGTCCGACCTTTTCATCGGATGCGGCAAATTCGCTGATGAAAAACACCGTCCCTGCCGGGTACGACAAGACGACTAACCCCTACGGCTACGATGTTGACCACCCGTTTGCGATGGTGGAGCAAAACGAGCTTTTTTATTTGCAAACCACCGCATCATCGGTCAACGGAAAAATTGCCGATGTGGGAACGGCGGAAAGCCTGCTAAGCTTTATATCAAATAACAACACCGCATCGGACGGCTCTCTGCCGGACTTGAGCTTGTCCAGTAGTATTCAACAGCTTTCGTTTATACAGTCGGTAGCATTTGACCCTACAGGTTCTGGAAGAAAAGACTATGTTGTCTATGTCGGGGTTCACAGAACACGCAAACAAGTTTATGCCATTTTGTCCAATACTGTAACGGGTAAGCAGTGCGGCACCTATATTATTAATTTTCCCCTCGACTGGATCGCAGATTCCGACGGAGACTTTCAGGTCAACGGCTATGAGACAAACGCACTTCTTGATGTCGTCGCCGGCGACTTCGATAATGATGGCAAGGAAACCGTTATTGTCTATGTACCCGGCACAAAAAAGTCGGCAACATGGGTTACTACCGACCTTTACCAAGATATAAATAATGTCGGTAGTCTCCTCTGGGAATTGCGTTACGATGCTGACGGCAATAAGTTGACTAGTAATCACAATAATACAACCACAGGTGATGGCAGATCTTTGGGCTATGACCTGCTTCACGACCTCTATATTGAGACATACCAAAGCGGAAAATCGGTAAAAGGTGCAAGAAACGACAGCATCGGCGGCTCAAAACAAGATACATTGTATAACGCCATGCACAAGCTGAGCGTAAAAATGGTGGTCGGTGATTTCAACGGCGACAATATAGATGACCTTGCCGTGCTTTCGTATTTCCATGTAAACTGCATAACGAGCGACAACAAAAATGTATACCGCCCGCAGGTAAAAATTAAATACGGCGGCACTATGCCGAAGGAAGGCTCTTTTATCGATCAGAAAGCAGATGAATCTTTCTATGTCTGCCCCGAGGGCAAGCTCTCCGATGGAGAAGTACAGTCGTCAAGTAGTATGAACGCCTGCAATATAACGGCAGGTGACATCAACAATGACGGTTACGACGACCTTGTTGTTGCAGGTATTAAGGCTGAAATCGAAGGTTACGGTGAAACAGATGAAAGCTATCTTGCCTATACAACGCTTCTGAACAACAAAAACAATGGCTTTATTCAATCTGATTACAAAACCATGTCAACAAACGAGTGGACATATAAAAGCACCGATGGCGAAGACATTGTTTCTCCTTTAGCGGTGGAGGCGGTTGCTTATAACGGAGCCAGTGCCGCAGATTTTATCTTTATCAACGGCACGCTGTATACATACAACACCGCTACCGGCGAATTAAACACGGTTGCCTCCCAGGGCTATAAAATGAGCGGCTTTCAATTTGACGGTGCGCTCGGCGGGCACGAAGAATTCATCCGCTCGGTTGCTGTAGGTAATTTTGACGGCAACAATGCCGGCAGAGAGCAAATCGTATTTGTGACTTCCTGCCGGGACGGAGACGATACTTATTCTTTCAAAAAAGGTTTGATTTCCGCCACTTATAACGATACTGCCGCCGATTACGGCGCGGCTACCGGCTTTAAAACAACACTCTCCGATTGGGGTCCGAACAAAGCAGACGGCGGTTATAAGGGCGGCGGTGCACAGGTACTGCTGACTGCCTGCGACCGTGACCAGGACGGCGTTATCGCACGATATAAGGGCGTGAGCTACGCCTACAGCGACCCCGAGGTCAAGGCAGTTATGCAGGCGGCGCCCTACTTTGCGGCACTGGGCGATTCGGCAAATAACGAGACCGACTATACCATAACCGAAAGCTACGAGCTGGAGCAGTCCTCTTCAAAAAATGTTTCCTACAGCGTGGGTATGTCCTACAGCTACGGCGGACTGTTTGCGCCTTTTGAGTTGGAGATCTCTGCCGGCTATTCTCTTGAATGGAGCAAGAGCTTTTCCGAAGCACTGGAAACCGAATACGCCATGACCGTCAAGGCGCAGGCGTATAATACGGCACTCGTTGCAAGAACGCCGGTATTCATTTACTGCTATGAGGTGCTGGATGAAAACGGCAAGTGGTCGGACGAAACGGCAATAAGCCTGTCTATCCCACAGCAACCGGTGTATCAGCAGATGAGCATTGACGACTACAACAGCTTTGCTGAAGAATACAACTCCTATATGGAGAAAAAGGGCAATCGCGCCATCACTAAGGAGTCGGATAAGACCTCAAAAGACGAAGCCTGCTATTATCCCCTTGAGCAGATCAACGAAGAGGAAAACTGGCTGAACGGCAACGAGGGCAACCCTTATATGTACAATCAGCTGGGCTGGGGCGCATACAGTGCACTCGGCGCTCAGCAGCTCAGCCAGAACACTATCCGTCTGGGCTATGCGGGAGGTCTGAATGAGGTTTCCTATTCAAAGAGCAATATCAAATCGGTTTCTGAGGAGATTTCTCACGGATTTTACTTCAACTTCTCCATCAGCTTCGGTGTATTCGGCGATGGTATACTATTCTCGCATGATGTTGGTTTTGAAACCAGTCTGAGCTACAGCAACGGTTCGGGCGTTTCGACCACGAAAACCTCCTCGCAGGGGTGCATCGGTGCAGTCAATGATATTGACGGTCCTGCTCTTGCCGAGGAGGGAATCCCCGCAAGCATTTACACGCAGTACACATTCGACTGGACGCTGGGACAGTGGTTCCGTCACCTCTACGGTGAGGAAGGCAACAAGACTGTCTTTATCGGCTACAGCCTGTCAAATGTCAGCACACCCGCTCCTGCGGTAGATGATCTGGAAGCTGAACTGTTCGCAGATGATGCAGTGCGCCTTACATGGTCTCAGCCCGACAAGACTCCCGGTTGGCCGGAGGTAGAGGGCTACTATGTGTACAGCATTGAAAACGGCGAGTATACGAAAATTTCCGATCTGCTCTCCGCCGACACGACCTCCTATGACATTGAAAACATGAAAACCAACACCGACTTTAGCTTTGTTGTTACCTCCGTTTGCAAGGTGGACGGTAAAGAAAAGGAAAGCACATGGTCGAATATCGCCGAGGTTACAACGGCAAAGAAAGACTATAATGTCAACTACTCTGTCGATAACGAAGATGCCGCCGACATTAAGGTGCGCCATCTCGGTAATGTTGAGATCAAGTCGGGAGATGAGATAAGCGAGAGCGAGATCATCAAGGTAAAGGTCACCCCAAAGAGCAAACTGTATGAGCTTGTATCCATGACGCTTGACAACGGCGGAGAAACAATGGTATTCACGCCGGAAGCAGACGGAACTATCGAATGTGCCTTTACCCTGAACGGTGAAGCAAATATTCAGGTTTCGACCAAGCGTGCGGTAACTTCCGCTCAGGTCACATTTACCGGTACATATACGGCGGACGGCGCGGTAATAGGTACGGTCAGTGCGACAGTGGGAGATGCTCCGCTGAGCGCTCCCGGCGGCACAGTCACCGATGATGTAACATTTGCCGCAGTACCGGAAAGCGGCTACGGACTTAAATCGTGGAAGATCACCGATGCGGATAACAATACCGTAACCATAGATGCCGCAGGCTCAGACGCCTATACTCTGAGATTGGCATCGGAAGAATACACTGTTGAAGCAGAATTTGCTTCTCTTTCCGAGATCGGCAAGCAGGTAAAGGTAAATATCCCCGCAGAGGGCGGTACAATAGAGATCACCGATGCAAACGGCAATATTATAGAACTGAATGACAACAACAGCGTGTATGTTCCTGTTGATTGTGAACTGACATTCACTGTCAAAGCTGACGCAGACTGCAAGTTCCGTGCATGGACAGGCGATGCCGAGAGTCAAAGCGGCGAAAGCTTCACTATGACTATTACAAAGGACACTGAGATCGGTGCAGAATTTGATGTTCCTGTCCGTCTGACGCTGACCTATTCTGCCGCAAGCGGCGATCAGACAGGCGCAGTGGCAACTAAGCAGGGTTATCAGTCGGGTACGGGTGTTATTGTCGGCACAAAAATTGTTCTTACCGCACAGGCGGCAGAAAATTACAGAGTGCAGAAGCTCGTCATTACCCGTGACGACAAGGTCGACACCGTAACGACAGATGATAAGCTGTACAGTCAGTACGACTATGAAATCGTTATGGATACCAAAACCGACATTCAGGTGTATTTCACCGAAATCGAGCAATATACTGTTACAATAGACAGTATCCAAAATGCCGATATGACTGTTAAAAACGGAAACGAAGATTTTGTAAGCGGTAATACCGTTCGCTACGGAGATGAGATCACCGTTACAGTAAAGCCGAATGAAAACTACCGCCTTGCAGACACGGCTTCGTGGATCGACAACAACGACGGCAGTTATACCTATAAGACAGGCGCTGTCAAAGCGAATACAAACATCTCGGTAAAAATCGAGAAGATACCGGAATATACGGTTACATTCCCCACAACTATTGAGGGCTGTATCCTTTCGGTTAAAAACGGTAAAGAAAAGATCTCTACCGGCGACAAGCTCCTTGAGGGAACACAGCTTACAGCAACCGTGACACTTGACCCGACCTTTATTCTCAAGGGCTGGTACATCGGCGGCGAACTGCTTTCCGAAACAAACAAAAATGAAATAACATTTACTGTAGACAGCGATATACTCCTTACTGTCATAGTGACAGATGTAAAGGGTGATACAGGTGACACGGGAGTAGGTGTGAAATCCGTTGTCATTGACGAAGACGGAAAACTGATCATTACTCTGACCGATGATTCTGTACTTGATCTCGGAAAAGTAACAGGAGATAAAGGCGATCAAGGCGATAAGGGTGACAAGGGTGACACCGGCGCTACAGGTGTAGGCGTTAAGTCGGCAACGATTGACGAGGACGGAAATCTTATTATCACACTGACCGATGACACCGTGCATAATGCAGGCAAGGTCATCGGAGATAAAGGTGAACAGGGCGATACCGGCGCTACAGGCGTAGGCGTTAAATCGGTAGCGATAGATGATGACGGAAACCTCATAATCACTCTGACTGACGATACAGTATATAACCTTGGTAAGGTCACCGAGGCTAAGGGCGACAAAGGCGACAAAGGCGACAAGGGTGACAAGGGTGACAAGGGTGATACCGGCGCTACAGGCGTAGGCGTTAAGTCGGTAACTATCGACGAGGACGGAAATCTTATTATCACCCTGACCGACGACACTGTGCATAATGCAGGCAAGGTAAACGCAAGCAACGGTGAAAACGGTAGAAACGGTGCTGACGGAGTCGGCATTGAGAATGCTGTTGTTGACGAAAACGGCAACCTTATCATTACACTGTCAGACGGTACTGTACACAACCTCGGCAAAGTCACCGGAGAAAAAGGTGACGCAGGAAAGGACGGTCAAGACGGTTCAAACGGCAACGGAATACAATCGGCTGAAATTGATGCCGACGGCAATCTGATTATCACGTTTACCGATGGCGTTGTTACCAATCTCGGTAAAATCGTCGGCACTGACGGCAAGAACGGTACGGACGGAAAAGACGGTAAGGACGGCGTTGACGGAAAGAACGGTATCGGAATCAAGGGCTGCCGCATTGATGACAACGGCAACCTGATTCTGACACTGACTGACAATACGACGTTGGACGCGGGCAATATTTCCGCTATCAGCGACAACGTTAATGTTTCCAAGCCGCTTGCAACCGCGGCAGTATCCGTTGCAGGCACTTCTCTGCTCTGGAATGTCGTGAGCGTTGCAATCAGTATCATAAGAAAGAAAAAATTGGTCTGAGCGTAATTGAGGCTTCCGGTGAAGCAGTGCATCGTGTACGATAAGAAAATATGAAGGAACACCGCCGCACAGAGAGTAGCTTCTCTATGCGGCGGTGTTTACTGTTTGATTTTATTGAGATGGCATTGATTTTTAGTAGAGCGATCGTTTTATTGCCTCACTTTAACCTTAGTACCATTGTAGAATACAAAGGTTATCTCGCTGTTCCTGTGGACTATTGCTTTCTCTACCATCACAGTCCATAAAGTGTCGTTCCACTCGCTCAATACGGTCGGTTGTTTTTTCAGGGTTCGTATGTAAAGTGCCATCGCCTTATCTTTCTGCCTGCGGATAGAACGGAGATTTTGCAGGCGGTCCAGTTCCGCCACCGCTGTTTCATACCTTTGGGTAAGTACCTCATACTTTTCCAAGTACGCTTTCTGCGACTGTGCGGTGGTAGCATTATCCTTAACTGCAGCCTTGACAAGTTCGGAAACAATCTGCGTTTCCTCAAGCTGACGCTCAATATCAGCGTCAAGCGACTTGAAATCGGTCAGCTTTTTACGCATTAGTTCGCAGTCCTCGATGATTTGTTTTCTATTCCCCATCATCTGGTTATAGGCTTTTATGAAGAGTCGCTGTACGGTTTCCGTATCCACAGTTGGCGTCAGACAACGTTCACCGCCTTTGAATTTATTGTTGCACTGCCAAACGGTGCGACGGTAGCGGTCGGTGGAATGCCAGACCTTTGAGCCGAAGAACCCACCGCAGTCCTCGCAAACCAGCTTTGCAGAGAGTACGCTTTTTCCGCTGTATGCGTTTCCGAGTTCTTTTCGTCTGGCGAATTCAGCTTGAACATGATCCCACTCGTCCGGTTCAATAATGGCAGGGTGGCTGCCCTCAACATAATACTGCGGAACCTCGCCTTCATTTGGCTTTGTTTTCTTTTGCAGAAAATCTACTGTAAAAGACTTTTGGAGAAGTGCGTCACCCTTGTATTTTTCATTTGTCAGAATACTGGTAACTGTGGTTTTGCTCCACTTTTCCTTACCGCTTGGTGACGGAATACTCAAATCTTCAAGATACCTGCAAATTCCTGCCTGTGTTTTGCCGTCAAGAAATAATCTGTAAATCAGCCTGACAACGGCGGCTTCTTCCTCGACAATGGCAGGGCGTCCGTTCTCGCCCTTTTTATAACCAAGAAAATGCTTATATGCCAGATGAATCTTGCCATCAGCGAAACTCTTGCGCTGACCCCAAGTAATGTTTTCGGAAATACTGCGGCTTTCTTCCTGCGCCAATGAGGACATAATGGTTATGAGCAGTTCACCCTTGCCGTCGAAGGTGTAAATACCCTCCTTTTCAAAATAACACTCAACGCCGTTTTCTTTCAGCTTTCGGATAGTTACAAGGCTGTCAACCGTGTTTCGCGCAAATCTGCTGACCGACTTTGTAACAATAAGGTCGATTTTACCTCCCAGTGCGTCAGCTATCATCTCCTTGAAACCCTCGCGGCGCTTGGTATTTGTGCCTGAAATTCCTTCATCGGTATAGACCTTTTCAAATTCCCACTCCGGCTTTGACTGAATGTATCGAGTGTAGTAGTCCACCTGCGCTTCATAGCTTGTGAACTGCTCATCACTGTCAGTTGAAACTCTAGCATATCCGGCAACCCGCCTTTTCTGCACGGCTGCCTTTGGCAGATGCGTCAAGGGATTTACGGTTGCCGGTATCATCGTAACTTTAGGCATTATGCTTGCTCCTCTCTAATGTTTTCTGACGGGCGGCTTTTTTCATCTCGTCCGTCCAACTTTGACTGCGTGAGCGGTCTTTCCAAATTCGTGTAATTTCAGAACCGTCATTGAAACAGAAAATCAGAGTATTATCATTGCAGACACGAATATGCTAAATTCGGTCGCAAAGCCACTCGTGCGTAAAATCATTCTGACCCAGGACATTAGCAGTGACTTGCTGTAGGGTAAACTCCGGTATCTGCTTAGACGCACAAGCCGCTTTACCAAGTGAATTGAATGTTCCGCACACCCAGACCGCTCCTGCTTTTGTGACCTTGCGGCGATAGTTCTTTCCGCAGTTGCCACACACCAAAAGACCGGTAAACGGATATATTTTCTTTGGAGCAGGTTTCTTGATGAATTGAGCCGCTCGGCGTTCTTTTTCTTTCTGAACCGCCTGAAAGGTTTCCATATCTATAATGGCTTCATGTGCGTCCTCTGCGTGGTACTTTGGAAGTTCACCGGTATTGAACATCTTTCTTTTTGTAATGTGGTTTTCACTGAAGGTTTTCTGCAATAGCAGATTGCCTGTATATGTGTAGTTGCTAAGCACCCTTGAAACGGCAGATTGATTCCATTTCCCGCCGAACCGTGACAGAATCCCCTCATCATTCAGCATTTTAGCAATTGAATTGTAGCCGCTGCCGGAAAGGTATTCATTATATATACGGCGGACAATTTCAGCTTCCTTTGGAACAATAACATAATGCTCATTTTCCATTCGATATCCCAGTAAAGTTCTGTCCCAAGGAATACCGGCTTCAAAATTACGTTTGACGCGCCATTTCTGATTTTCGCTTGCCGAACGGCTTTCTTCCTGCGCATAAGACGCAAGAATCGTCATCATCAATTCTCCGTCACCGCTCATAGTGTGGATATTCTGCTCCTCAAAATAAATATCCACCCCCAAGGTTTTGAACTCACGAACTGTCTGTAGCAGAGTGACTGTGTTTCGTGCAAAGCGGGAGATGGATTTTGTAATAACCATATCGATTTTACCGGCACGGCATTCTGCCACCAAATTCTGAAAACCTGCTCTTGAATCCTTGGTGCCTGTCTTGGCTTCATCAGAATATACACCTGCATAGAGCCAGTCACCGTGGTTTTGAATGAGGTCGTTGTAATAGCTGACCTGTGCGGAGAGCGAGTGGAGCATAGCGTCCTTACCGCTCGACACACGAGCATAGGCGGCTACTCTCTTTTTTCTTTCCAGCTTTGGCGGTTTTGATACGACGGTCATTTTTCCTGACATAACGTCACCTCCTTATAGTGTGACATATTACCTCTAAAACCATCATATATCAAGTCAATTCCGCAGTATAAACTACACGAAGATATACCGTATTTTTCGTTCATAATTGTATCAATATCGGTGTAATCTTCCGGGGTTATAATCCCCATCGACAGCATTCGTTTTGCCTGGAGCATGGAAACAAGGTAGCTTTCTAACCTATTTCTGTAATTGTCATTCATCAGAAATATGCCCCTTTCTGAAACGGTCTGTTATGTAGCAGGCATGAGAACAGTATTTTCTGTGATTGTTTCCATAAGCGGTGAAATTCCGTCCGCAACAGGCACAGGTATATTCATAATTGGCTTTTCGGTTGACGCAATCCCGGTGTTCATTCCACCATGTATTTCGACAGGAATCGGAGCAGAAATTTTTCGGTTTCTGCTTAGGAATGATTTTTATCAGCTTTCCGCACTGTTTACAAGCCACGGCATTCTTTGATTTGTCACCCAGACCGTTGCGACGGCAGAATGAGCGCACCGTATTATCTGATATACCGAGGGCTTTTCCTATTTTAATATAGCCGACACCTTGCAGGCGCATTGTTCGTATTTGTTCTTTTTGCTGATTCGTCATTGAGCTTTCCTCCAATCCGAGGGATTACCTCAATATCAACTGGAGGAAAAATAGTCATCCGGTCCGAAATAATAAGAGATCTTATATGTTTTTTCATTTTGTTTTTTACAAATGCGCTTTATATTCAAAGATATGCTGTAATATATTACCGAATAAGTACACCTATTAGAGCAAGGCTAGATAATAGTCACTTTTTGTTCCACTGTCGTATAGGCATCTCCAATTCCTTATGTGTATATAGGCAAAAGAAAAATGTAAAATCCGAAGTGCTGTGAAATAAAAAATAAACCGAGGATATCTGGAAATCCCAGATATCCTCGGTTTGAACAAAATTTAATAATTATCAAACAATATCCCAATATTGGGGATACGCCATTTTTTGAACTGTATTTATCATTTACTTTAATAGTGCATTCATGATGTCGATATTTTACACAAGTTAACCACTGCTTTGGCGAAAAAGTCATAAGAAAAATGCGGCTGATGACCCGAAAGGTATCAGCCGCTAATTTGCCCGGACGTGATGTCAGCGTATTTGTATTTGTTTTATTTCGTCAGTGAGTGCGTTCGCCTTGTTTGCGGTCATAGTATACGAGTAAACGTATAATGTAGTTCATTTTGGATTGTCAGTGTCATTCTTTTTCGAAGCAATCAGAGTCGTTATCAGCATAACAATACCATACTGTAGAGTGATGAAAATTGACGCTTTCCATGAAGGCATTGCCGGAGTGTAGTCAAGAAATACACTTTTTTCATGTGTATTTACAAAGATATAAATGTAAGGCTGATTATATAGTAAAAAAAGCAGATACATAATTGGTATTGAAAATGTTAAGCACTTGATTTTATAGCCGAATTTTCTGATTGCTACTATTGTCGTCAGGCTTACAATCGCTACCTGAGCAAAAGCATTTATTAAAAGCGTTATTGCTAACACCCACGGAAGACTTGAAGGCAATTTATCTACTATCATACCACTCAATGGACTTAAAAACTTTGAGAAAATCAAGACATAGACATTGATTACAAGCCATAAAAAAATTGGTGTGATAGCTGAAATCATTTTACGAATAAACATATTATCTCACTTCCTTGACAAAAGGTAATAGCTGATAGTTTCGTGTGGGTTGGAAATATTATCTGTTCCTCCAATGATGAATAAGTTGACAGAATATCTTATGAATGCCCGCTTCGTGCTTTTATATCGTTGGGCAACATCAGTTAGAACTGTTGGAACATTCTTTTTTGCTGCAAGAACAGCTAAATACTGCATAAAATATGCACAAGACTCGCAAAGAGTGTCATAGGTAAACTCATAAGTGCCATTCCATTCGGAACGTGAACCTATTTTGCAATAGTTCTTTCCGTATTCAACAGAAGGTCTGCCAATTACGGTAATTTCTTTACCGACTACACCATCCCCATGACAAGAACAATGAAATTCATAGCAGTCATTTCTATCTGTTGCCAACGATGCAAAGGAATCCAGAAGCTCTTTTTTCTTTGATTGATTTGAAGAATATGATTTAGAAGTATAGGACTGCCATTCATTTGAATAGTTCTCTGCAACACTGGTGGATATATCATTTCCATAATGTCTGAAGCCCCAATATGCTAATGGCATACGGATATTTTTCATCTGTTTCTGCAACCGCAGGAAGAGTCGGAAGCATTGAAGTTGCTATTGCAGCAGC